>Ga0123519_10000263_pt1 | contig 90906 bp, 80 predicted proteins | sample YelNatPaOPRAMG02_FD_87396 | JGI IMG/M metagenome (GOLD analysis project Ga0123519, IMG submission 87396) | Hot spring microbial communities from Yellowstone National Park - Yellowstone National Park OP-RAMG-02 (version 2) | ecosystem: Environmental > Aquatic > Thermal springs > Hot (42-90C) ...
ACATGGCGAAGGAGAAATTTGATCGTTCGAAGCCTCACGTGAATGTGGGGACGATTGGTCACATCGATCACGGGAAGACGACGTTGACGGCAGCGATCACGAAGGTGTTGTCGAAGCACAACCCGAACATTGCGTTCCGTTCGTTCGACACGATTGACAACGCTCCTGAGGAGCGGGAGCGCGGTATCACGATTGCGACGGCGCACGTGGAGTATGAGACGGCGAACCGTCACTACGCACACGTGGACTGCCCCGGCCACGCGGACTACATCAAGAACATGATCACGGGCGCGGCGCAGATGGACGGCGCAATCCTGGTGGTGGCAGCGACCGACGGTCCGATGCCGCAGACCAAGGAGCACGTTCTGCTGGCCCGCCAGGTGGGTGTGCCTTACATCGTGGTGTTCCTGAACAAGTGCGATGCGGTGGAAGACCCCGAGCTGATCGACCTGGTGGAGATGGAAGTGCGCGAGCTTCTGTCGAAGTACAACTTCCCGGGCGACGATGTGCCGGTGATTCGCGGTTCGGCCCTGGGCGGTCTGAACGGCGAGGAGCAGTGGGAAGCGAAGATCGACGAGCTGATGCAGGCCGTGGACGACAACGTGCCGTTGCCGGCGCGTGCGGTTGACCAGCCGTTCCTGATGCCGATTGAAGATATCTTCTCGATCTCTGGCCGCGGCACGGTGGTGACGGGCCGCATCGAGCGCGGCAAGGTGAAGGTGGGCGAGGAAGCCGAGATTGTGGGCTTCCGTGACACGCGCAAGACGGTGGTGACCGGCGTCGAGATGTTCAAGAAGCAGCTCGATGAGGGCATGGCCGGCGACAATGCGGGTCTTCTGCTGCGCGGTGTGGCGAAGGAAGATGTGGAGCGCGGCATGGTTCTGGCCAAGCCTGGCTCGATCACGCCTCACACGAAGTTCAAGGGCGAGGTTTACGTGTTGTCGAAGGAAGAAGGCGGACGTCACACTCCGTTCTTCAACGGCTACCGTCCTCAGTTCTACTTCCGTACGACGGACGTGACGGGCACGGCGAAGCTTCCGGAAGGCACGGAGATGGTGATGCCGGGCGACAACATCGCGCTGGAGATCGAGCTGCACACTCCGGTGGCGATGGAGAAGGGTCTGCGCTTCGCGATTCGCGAAGGCGGCCGCACGGTCGGCGCCGGTACGATCAGCGAAATCCTGCAGTAAGCGCAGGGTGGAACCAGACAAGGCAAGGCCCGGAGCTTCAAGGAGCTCCGGGCAGAGTTGTGAATAGCGGCTGAGGGTATCCCGGAAGCGGGAAACTCATTAGGAAAAATCGGCTGATTCAGTTAGGATTAAAAAATGCGTGAAATTGTGACATTGCAATGTGGGGAGTGCAAGGAGCGCAACTACACGACGACGAAGAACAAGAAGACGACCACGGGCCGCCTTGAGTTCTCGAAGTTCTGTAAGCGTTGCCGCAAGCACACCGACCATAAGGAAACGAAATAGTCAGTTATCAGTTGTCAGTCCCCAGTCTGGGCGGCTTGCGAGGCTTCTCCGGCTGCGAACTGTGGACTGGCGGCTGTGGACTTACAGGGGCGTAAGCTCAACGGTTAAACTGTCGGTCTCCAAAACCGAACTTGGGGGTTCGAATCCCTCCGCCCCTGCCAGTTTTTTGAAGCAGTAGCTTAGACAACAGGATTGCAGCGCCGCACGCCAGGCGTTGCGGGAGTAGGGCAGATGCCCGTAGCAGAGAAAGAGAAGAAGTCCATGGCCAAGGCAGCGGCGACCGTCAACGATGCAGCGCAGGTAGTGAAAACGGGCAATCCGTGGACGCGCAGCATGGAGTTTTTCAAGGACGTGCGCTCGGAAATGCGCAAGGTCGTGACGCCTTCGCGGGCTGAGGTGCAGTCTACGACGCTGGTGGTGATTCTTTCTGTCTTTCTGTTTTCGGCGTTTTTCTACGTGGTTGATTCCGTTGTCGGGCGCGGGCTGCAGGCCCTGTTGCATGCGCTGGGCGGGCAGTAGAGAGGATTTTCATGACAGAAGAGCTTCAGCCAAATACCGCCGCCCCTAATGCCGCCACCGAAGACGAGGTCCCTGCCGCGGGCGCTCAGCTCGAGCCTCCCGCGAATGAGCAGTTCAAGTGGTACATCATCCACGCGTATTCGGGATTTGAGCGCAAGGTGAAGGAGTCGATCGAGGGGCGCGTGCAGGCGTTTGGCCTGCAGAACAAGATTGGCCGCGTGATGATTCCGACCGAGCCGGTGACTGAGATTGTCAACGGCAAGAAGCGGACCGTGGAGCGCGTCTTTCTGCCGGGTTATGTGCTGGTCGAGATGGATCTCGACAATGACCTGTGGCACATCATCAAGGACACGCCGCGCGTTACGGGCTTTCTGGGTACCGGCGATAAGCCGGTGGCGCTGAGCGAGGCCGAGGTCAGCTCAATTCTCTTCCGGACGGATGTCTCGAAGGAGAAGCCGAGGCTCAAGATCAAGTTTGAGAAGAACGAGTCGGTGCGGATCACCGAAGGGCCTTTTGCGAACTTCAACGGTGTCGTGGATGAGATCAATGAAGACCGCGAGACGCTCAAGGTCATGGTGACGATCTTTGGCCGCTCCACTCCGGTGGAACTCGAGTTCGCCAAGGTAGAGAAGATCGAAGAGTAGTGAGGTGAGCTGTCAGCTATTCGCTTTTAGCTGCAGTCTTGCCCAAAATTGGCGGTTTTCCTGGAGTGAAGGTGCAATTGCATCGTTCCCAGGAAGGCTGCAAAGGCCGAAAGGCTGAAGATCAAGCGAAGAGCTAGCAGCAAAAAGCTGATAGCTGTATGAAGGATAAGAGATGCCTCCAACAAAGAAGGTACAGACATACGTCAAGCTCCAGATTGAAGCCGGCAAGGCTAACCCTGCGCCTCCGGTCGGCCCGGCGCTCGGTCAGGCGCAGGTCAACATCATGGAGTTCTGCAAGCAGTTCAACGCCCGCACGCAGAACAAGGAGATGGCCGGCCTGATCATTCCGGTCGTCATCACCGTGTATGCGGACCGCAGCTTCACCTTTATCACCAAGACGCCTCCGGCCGCGGTGCTGCTCAAGAAGGCAGCGGCGGTGGCGAAGGGTTCGGGCACACCGAACAAGGCCAAGGTGGGCACGGTGACCGAAGCCCAGGTGCGCGAGATTGCGACCCAGAAAATGCCCGATCTGAACGCCGCCTCAGTGGAGACCGCAATCAAGAGCATCAAGGGCACCGCCCGCTCCATGGGCATCGACATCGTAGCGTAAACTGCATCCAGAGGGCCTTCCGGCTTGCCGGAAGGCCTATTTCTGTAGATAATCAGAATACGTGCCCGTGTGGTTTTGCGGGCCGAGAGACCACGGCCGGCAGGCAGCAGCGCCCGAGCGGTGGAAGACGAGAAGGTATATGTCGAAAAAAGTCAGCAAGAACGTCGCCAAGGCGCGCGCGGCTGTGGAGCCCCGCCCTTATACGCTGCAGGACGCTGTTCCTCTTCTGCAGCAAGTCAAGTTTGCCAAGTTTGATGAGACCGTCGATCTGACCATGCGTCTGGGCGTCGATCCTCGCCATGCGGACCAGATGGTGCGCGGCACGGTCGTTCTGCCCCACGGCCTCGGTAAGACCAAGAAGGTTGCCGTCATTACGACGGGCGACCGCCAGAAGGAAGCCGAAGCGGCTGGCGCCGAGATTGTGGGCGGCGAAGAGCTGGTGGAGAAGATTCAGAAGGAAAGCTGGACGGATTTTGACGCACTGATCGCGACCCCGGATATGATGCGTTCGGTGGGCCGTCTGGGCAAGGTGCTCGGTCCCCGTGGCCTGATGCCCAATCCCAAGACCGGCACGGTGACCAACGACGTGGCCGCCGCGGTCAAGGAGATCAAGGCCGGTAAGATCGAATACCGCACCGACAAGACCGCGCTCGTGCACGTTCCGGTGGGCAAGCTGTCGTTCCCGGCTGAGAAGCTGATCGACAACGCGATGACCGTCATCACCAGCGTGGTGCGCGCGAAGCCGTCGGCGGCCAAAGGCAAGTACATCAAGGGCATTACGCTCAGCTCGACGATGGGCCCTGGCATTCCGCTCGATGGTTCAGTGGCGGACGCAGCGGCAAAGGCGTAAAGGCGGCCCTCGGCTATTAGCTATTAGCTTTTAGCTGGTGCGGCGGCGACTCAAAGATTGAACCGGCTCCGGCTAAAGGCTGGGAGTTGAGAGCTAGAGGCTTATTATGGCATTGACGAAAGCACGCAAGGCGGAACGGATCGAGACGCTCGCGAAAGAGCTGGAGCACTCGACCAGCGCCATCATCGGTACCTTTGCAAAGCTCACCGTAGCGCAGGACTTTGAACTGCGCCAGAAGGTGCGGGCCGCTGGCGGCCGTTACCGCGTGGTGAAGAACAAGCTCGCGGCGCGCGCGTCGAAGGGCACACAGATTGAAGCCGCCCTGCAGGGACTCAAGGGAGTCTCCTCGGTGGCCTATACCAGCGGCGATCCGGTCGCGCTGGCCAAGGCGATGGCCGACTGGGTGAAGGAGAACGCCGAATTCACCTTCAAGCTGGGCATTGTCGATGGCAAGGTCATCACGGTCGAGGAAGTCGACCAGTTGGCCAAGATGCCGGGCAAGGAAGAGATTTTCTCGAAGCTGTTGTATCTCATCAACGCGCCGGCGCAGCGCCTGGCGACGGTGATGGCCGCCACGGGCCGCGATCTGGCCGTGGTGATCAATCAGGGCGTCGAGAAGGGCAAGTTTTCAGGCGAGCAGGCTTCGGCCTAACGCTCGACCGGGTGAATCGCGAAGCGAGCGCTGGGAAGGCGCGAGTGGAGCGAGAGGGTGGAGGCGAAAGCCGAACCCTCGAGTCCGGCCAAGGGCAAGTTTTCGGGCGAGCAGGCTTCGGCCTGGCGCTCAAATGGTATCCGCCGCGAAGGGCGAATTTGAGGGGTGCTGGTCTGGGCACATCGGAAACCTCAAAGGAGCGAAGCGGCGACCGGGGTGGTCATCCTCCTCGGGCGGGACAACAAAATTTCGTAGTATTTGGAGAACATCATGGCGGATTTGCAGCAGTTGGAAGATCAGATTGTCAGCCTGAGCCTGCTCGATGCGGCAGCTCTGGTTAAGAAGCTCGAAGAGCGCCTGGGCGTCTCGGCCGCGGCAGCAGCCCCGGTTGTGGTCGCGGGTGGCGCGGCGGGCGCGGGTGCCGCTGAGGCAGCAGCCGAGCAGACCGAGTTCACCGTCATCCTGAAGGATGCCGGCGCGAACAAGATCAACACCATCAAGGCCGTGCGCGAAGTCACCGCGCTGGGTCTGAAGGAAGCCAAGGATCTCGTCGACGGCGCTCCTAAGCCGCTGAAGGAGAACATCAGCAAGGAAGATGCCGAAGCCATCAAGAAGAAGTTCGATGGCGTGGCGACGATCGAGATCAAGTAATTCGCCTTTGGTCAAGAAGGCAACTTGCATGCCAAAGCGGAGGGCGCTATGCTTATTTAGTGCGCGCACTCCGCTTTGCATCTTTTTATGAGCAGATGTTCGGGAGTGCGGCGATCTGCCCTCAAACTCTTTGAATTCGCAGGCTTTGCTTGCCGGAGTTTTTCTGATCCGGTACCTCAAGTCTGCGCGTGATGAGTGAAAAAACAGGGCAATCAAGAGTCTCCGGCGCAGGCAGGCCGGCGTCGGGTCAGATTTGGCGGCGAAATCTGGTTCTGCGAGCAAAAGATCAGCTGTGAGACGTTTGGGCGCGCAGTATTGAATCGGCGGGAATCGGACATTCTGACATTTTTTCGTGCACAAGGCGGTTGTGGCGCTCGCGGGAGCTATTGTCTCCGCGGGCCTTTTGCCGTTGTGCAGTCCATTTTCCTGGCAGGCTCATCCTTTTCGTCTCTCCATCGCCGTCCTCGGGGCAAGACGCGCAACCAGCCGGTCGCGTGTTGATTCCCAGCCTCCTCCTCTGACGTCATCGGCGCAGGGGCGAGTTGTCTGAAGGATTTTTTCGGGGAGGGCGGTTTTCCTCTCCACCTGGCGATTGCATGACGCCAGCGGTCACCAAAGCGGGGCAGTCCGTCGGCGAGGCGGGACAGTCCGCGCTGAACAGTTGAGAAACAGGGGAAGCCCGCGAGACTCGGGTGGTGCTTCCTTCGCTCTCGCAATTACGAGTCTTGAGGAGTGTGCATGCCGAACGAGAACCGCGCCATTCGTAGCCGTCTCGATTTTTCCAAGATTCCAACCGCTATCAAGATCCCGAACCTGATCGAGGTTCAGCGGCGCTCCTACGAGCGTTTTCTGCAGATGGACAAGCTCCCCACCGAGCGTGAGGACAACGGTCTGCAGTCGGTCTTCACTTCGGTCTTCCCGATTGCTGACTTCCGCAATATATCGCAGCTTGACTTTGTGGATTACTCGATCGGCAACTGGGAGTGCAAGTGCGGCCACCTCAAGGGCCTGCATCACCTGCGCACCGCCTGCACGCATTGCGGCAACATGGTCATTACCGACCCGTTCCACCCGGGCGATGTGCTGTGCCAGAAGTGCGGCACGTACAACAAGAACACCCCTGACTTCTGCAACAAGTGCGGCGACCCCGTGGGGCTGCAGCTCAAGTATGACCAGGCGGAGTGCGAAGAGCGCGGCATGACCTTCTCCGCGCCGCTCAAGGTGACGGTGCGCCTCACCATTTATGACAAAGACCCGGAGACGGGCGCCAAGACCATCCGCGACATCAAGGAGCAGGAAGTCTTCTTTGGCGACATTCCGCTGATGACGCAGAATGGCACCTTCATCGTGAATGGCACCGAGCGCGTCATTGTGTCGCAGTTGCACCGCTCGCCCGGCGTCTTCTTTGAGACGGCCAACAACCGCACTTACTTCCTCGGCAAGATCATTCCGTACCGCGGCTCGTGGGTGGAGTTTGAGTACGACCAGAAGAACACGCTCTACGTGCGCATTGACCGCAAGCGCAAGTTCCTGGGCACGATCTTTCTGCGCGCGCTCGGCCTGAAGTCCGACGAGGAGATTCTCAAGACCTTCTACACGGTTGATCGCATTCAGGTGAAGGACGGCAAGCTTTACTGGGCCGTAACCGAAGCCGGCACGCCGACCCATCTGCTGGGCGCCAAGCCCGCGCATGCCGTCGTGCATAACGGGCAGGAGATTGTTCACTCCGGCCGCAAGGTTACGCCCTCGGTGCTGAAGGCGATTCGCGAGGCCAAGCTCGAGCAGATCGAGATCGATACGACCGATCTGGACGGCGCGATGACCGCGGCGGACGTGATCGACACCGAGACGGGCGAAGTGCTGCTCGAGGCCAACCATGAGCTCACGCCCGACAAGCTGCACAAGATTGTCGAGGCCGGCATTCCGACGGTCGAGGTCTTCTTCCCCGAGCGCGACGATGTGGGCAACATCATCACCAACACGCTGCGGCGCGACTCGGTGCGCAAGCCTGAAGAGGCGCTCATCGAGATCTACCGCAAGCTGCGTCCCGGTGACCCGCCGACGCTCGACACGGCGACGGCGCTGTTTGAGGGCATGTTCTTTGACCCGCGCAAGTATGACTTCTCGCGCGTGGGCCGCCTCAAGTTCAACATCAAGCTTTATGAGAATGCCGAAGAGACGCCGCTCGATCACCGCACACTGACGGCGGGCGACTTCTATTCCACCATTCGCTACCTGCTCAAGCTGCGCAAGAACATCGGCGTAGTGGACGACATCGATCACCTGGGCAACCGCCGCGTGCGCGCGGTCGGCGAGCTGATGGAGAATCAGTTCCGCATCGGCCTCGTGCGCATGGAGCGCGCCATCAAGGAAAAAATGAGCGTCTACCAGGAGATGTCGACGGCCATGCCGCACGACCTCATCAATGCGAAGCCGGTGATGGCGGCCATCCGCGAGTTCTTTGGCTCCTCGCAGCTCTCGCAGTTCATGGATCAGACCAACCCGCTCTCTGAGATCACGCACAAGCGCCGTCTCTCAGCGCTTGGGCCGGGCGGTCTCTCGCGTGAGCGCGCCGGCTTTGAGGTGCGCGACGTTCACCCGACGCACTACGGCCGCATCTGCCCGATTGAGACGCCGGAAGGTCCGAACATCGGCCTGATCAGCTCGCTCTCCTGCTTTGCGCGCATCAATGAGTACGGCTTCATCGAGTCGCCTTACCGCCGCGTGCGCGACGGCCAGGTGCTCGACTTCGTGGCCGTCACCAATGCGGGCGAGAGCGGTCTGCGCGTGGGCGATCCGCTCGAGAAGAGCGATGCGCTCAAGCTGAACGAGAAGCTGCGCGCGGAAAAGAAGCGCATCATCGAGTTCGAGCCTTACTCCTTTTATCTGTCGGCGTGGGAAGAGGATCGTCACACCATCGCGCAGGCCAACGTCAAGCTCGACGAGAACAAGCACATCGTCGAAGACCTGGTGAATGCGCGCCGTCAGGGCAACTTCGTTCTCGTCAACCGCGAAGAAGTGGACTATGTGGACGTGAGCCCGAAGCAGCTTGTTTCGGTCGCGGCATCGCTGGTGCCCTTCCTGGAGCATGACGACGCAAACCGCGCACTGATGGGCGCGAACATGCAGCGCCAGTCCGTGCCTCTGCTGGTTTCCGAGGCTCCGCTTGTCGGCACCGGCATGGAAGGCGTGACCGCCCGCGACTCGGGCGCCGTCATCCTGGCGCGCCGCAACGGCGTGGTGGACTCGGTCGACTCCGAGCGCATCATCGTGCGCGTTGAGGGCGAGCACCATCCCACGCAGTTGTCGCGTGAGGTGGGTTCTGACATCTACCAGATCATCAAGTTCAAGCGCTCGAACCAGAACACCTGCATCAACCAGAAGCCGATCGTTCGCAAGGGCGACCGCGTGCTGAAGGGGCAGGTCATCGCCGACGGACCCTGCACCGAGCAGGGCGAGCTGGGCCTTGGCCGCAACGTGCTGGTGGCCTTCATGCCGTGGCGCGGTTACAACTTCGAGGACGCGATCCTGATCTCGGAGAAGCTCGTCAAGGAGGACTACTACACGTCGGTCCACATTGAAGAGTTTGAGATCGAAGCCCGCGACACCAAGCTCGGGCCCGAAGAGATCACCCGCGACATTCCCAACGTGAGCGAGCATGCGCTGCGCGATCTGGACGAGAGCGGCATCATCCGCATCGGCGCCAAGGTCAAGCACAATGACATCCTCGTGGGCAAGGTGACGCCCAAGGGCGAAACCCAGCTCACTCCGGAAGAGAAGCTGCTGCGCGCCATCTTTGGTGAAAAGGCCGGCGATGTGCGCGATGCCTCGCTGACGTGCCCTCCGGGCATTGAAGGCACGGTGGTGGATGTCCGCATCTTCTCCCGCAAGGGCCAGGAGAAGGACGAGCGCGCCAAGCAGATTGAGGCCGAGCAGGTGGCCAAGCTCGAGAAGAACCTTGAGGACGAAATCCGAATCCTCACCGACGAGCGGCTCAAGCGCCTCGAAGCGATTCTGGGCGGCAAGGTGGTGCTGGCTGACCTGCACGACGAGCGCACCAACAAGCGCCTGCTCGTGAAGGATGCCGTGCTCGACCGCGACGCCATCGAGCGCATCTCCACCCGTAACCTCAAGCGCATTCGCTACGCTGACAAGGACCCCCGCGTCAACGAGCAGATCGATGAGATCGAGGAGATGACCTCGCGCCAGATTGACGTGCTGCGCAAGATCACCAACGAGCGCATCGCCAAGCTGCAAAAGGGCGATGAGCTGTCGCCCGGCGTCATCAAGATGGTCAAGATCTACATCGCCATGAAGCGCAAGCTCTCGGTGGGTGACAAGATGGCCGGCCGTCACGGCAACAAGGGTGTGATCGCGCGCATTCTTCCCGAGGAAGACATGCCGTATCTGCCCGATGGCACTCCCGTGGAGATTGTGCTGAATCCGCTCGGTGTTCCTTCGCGTATGAACGTCGGCCAGATTCTGGAGACGCATCTCGGCTGGGCCGCCCATGACCTGGGCGTGCAGGTGGCCGCGATCGTCAAGCAGCACCAGGATGCCAACGTGATTCGCGAAGTCATCAAGGAGCGTTTCAAGGGCACCGCAGTCATCAACCAGCTCATCGAGCTGGACGATGAACAGCTTCTCCGGGTGGGCGCGGGCATGGCTCGCGGCATCTGGTTTGGCACGGCGGTCTTTGACGGCGCCAAGGAAGAAGAGATCAAGGCGCTGCTGGAGTCGGCCGGTCTGCCGACCTCAGGCAAGACGAAGCTCTTTGACGGCATGACGGGCGAGGCCTTCGAGCAGCCGGTCACCGTGGGCTTCATCTACATGCTCAAGCTCTCGCACCTGGTCGATGACAAGATTCACGCGCGCTCCATCGGGCCGTACTCGCTCATCACCCAGCAGCCGCTGGGCGGCAAGGCGCAGTTCGGTGGCCAGCGCTTCGGCGAAATGGAAGTCTGGGCGCTCGAAGCGTACGGCGCGGCTTACATTCTGCAGGAGCTGCTCACCGCCAAGTCCGACGACGTTTACGGCCGCACCAAGATCTACGAGGCCATCGTCAAGGGCGAGGCAGCCATCGAGCCGGGCGTGCCGGAGTCGTTCAACGTTCTCATCCGCGAGCTGCAGTCGCTCTGCCTCGATGTGGAGTTGATCAAGCAGGCTCCGGGTGCAGGCCCTGAGGCAGAGGACGAGAACACCGTGCCTCAGTTGGCGGCAGCCGATTAAGTGATCAGTGCTCAGTTGCCAGTCCCCAGAAGTTCGATGAGGGCTGGCGCTGAGCACGGTGAGCCAGGATTTGATTTTCAGCGGTGTATGAAATTTGCGCCGTGAGCAAAGAACTAAGCAACAAGCTGATTCCAGCGACGGTGAACTGAAAACTGTCAACTGGCAACTCAGCAAGGAGGAACACCTTGTACCGTTCCAGCCCATTTGAAATGACGAGCCCCATCGCGGACTTCGACGCGATCCGCATTCAGCTTGCGTCGCCTGAAAAGATTCGCAGCTGGTCTCACGGTGAAGTCACCAAGCCGGAAACGATCAACTACCGCACCTTCAAGCCGGAGCGCGACGGACTCTTCTGCGCCCGCATCTTTGGCCCGGTCACCGACTGGGAGTGCCTCTGCGGCAAGTACAAGCGCATGAAGCACCGCGGCGTCATCTGCGACAAGTGCGGCGTCGAAGTCACGGTCTCGAAGGTTCGCCGCGAGCGCCTCGGCCACATCGAGCTGGCCTCGCCCTGCTCGCACGTCTGGTTCTTCAAGGGCCTGCCGTCGCGCATCGGCCACCTGCTCGACATCTCGCTGCGCGAGCTGGAGAGCGTGCTCTACTTCGAGTCCTATGTGGTTGTCGATCCGGGCGACTCGCCGCTGCGCGAGCGCGAGATCATCAAGGACGAGACGAAGTATCGCGAGCTCGACCAGCAGTACCGCCCCTCCGGCTTCAAGGCCATGATGGGCGCCGAGGCCATCAAGGAACTGCTGAAGCGCGTGAACATCGACGAGCTTTCGGTCGAGCTGCGCGAGCGCATGAAGGCCGAAACCTCGCTGCAGAAGCGCCTCAAGTATTCCAAGCGCCTCAAGGTCGTCGAGGCGTTCCGCCGCTCCGGCAACAAGCCGCAGTGGATGATCCTCGATGTGATCCCGGTCATTCCGCCCGAACTGCGCCCGCTGGTGCCGCTCGATGGCGGCCGCTTTGCCACTTCGGATCTGAACGATCTGTATCGCCGCGTCATCAACCGCAACAACCGCCTCAAGAAGCTCATGGACCTGCATGCGCCCGAAGTCATCGTGCGCAATGAGAAGCGCATGCTGCAGGAGGCGGTGGACGCGCTGTTTGACAATGGCCGCCGCGGCCGCGTGCTGCGCGGAGCCAACAACCGTCCGCTCAAGTCGCTCTCTGACACGCTCAAGGGCAAGCAGGGCCGCTTCCGTCAGAACCTGCTCGGCAAGCGCGTGGACTACTCCGGCCGTTCGGTCATCGTCGTGGGCCCCGAGCTCAAGCTGCACCAGTGCGGCCTGCCCAAGAAGATGGCCCTCGAGCTCTTCAAGCCGTTTATCTATCACCGGCTTGAGCAGACCGGCCACTGCACCACCATCAAGCAGGCCAAGGAGATGGTCGAGCTGCAGGACCCCATCGTGTGGGACATCCTTGAAGAGGTCATCAAGGATCACCCGGTGCTCCTGAACCGCGCTCCAACGCTGCACCGCCTGGGCATCCAGGCCTTTGAACCGGTGCTGGTCGAGGGCAAGGCCATCAAGATTCACCCGTTGGTCTGCACCGCCTTCAACGCCGACTTTGACGGCGACCAGATGGCCGTGCACATTCCGCTGTCGCCTGAGGCGCAGGTGGAAGCCAGCGTGCTCATGCTGGCCTCGCACAACATTCTGTCGCCGGCCTCGGGCCACCCGATCACCGTGCCCACGCAGGACATGGTGCTTGGCCTCTACTACCTGACCAAGGAGAAGCAGGGCGCGCAGGGCGAAGGCCGTGCGTTCTCAAACATTGAAGAAGTGCTGATGGCGCTCGAGTTCAAGGAAGTCGAGACCCTCACGCCGATTCGTCTGCGCTACTCCGGCCCGGTGCTCGACATGACCGTTGCCTATGACGATCAGGACCTCACGCACACCGAGCCGGTCATCTATGACCGCGAGTTCCTCAAGACCACCGTGGGCCGCGCCATCCTGAACGATGCGCTGCCCAAGGACATGCCCTACGTCAACGGCCTGCTCAAGAAGAAGGGCATCGGCCAGTTGGTGAACTATTGCTACCTGAACCTCGGCCTTGAGATCACGGTGAAGATGCTCGACCGCATCAAGGAGCTGGGCTTCCAGTTCGCGACGCGTTCGGGTCTCTCGGTCGGCCTCGATGACATGGTCATCCCGGCCACCAAGTACCCCGTGGTCAGCGACGCCGAGAAGCAGGCCATCGCCGTGCAGCAGCAGTACCTGGACGGCGCCATCACCAATGGCGAGCGCAACAACAAGGTCATCTCCATCTGGTCGTCGGTCACCGAAAAGGTCGCCGACGAGATGTTCGACAACATGAAGAAGGCCGACAAGGCCGGCGCCATGAACCCGATCTACATCATGGCCGACTCCGGCGCCCGCGGTTCCAAGCAGCAGATTCGCCAGCTCTCGGGCATGCGCGGACTGATGGCCAAGCCGTCGGGTGAAATCATCGAAACGCCCATCACGGCGAACTTCCGTGAAGGCCTCACGGTGCTGGAGTACTTCATCTCGACGCACGGTGCGCGTAAGGGTCTGGCTGACACGGCGCTCAAGACGGCTGACTCGGGCTACCTCACCCGTCGTCTCGTAGACGTGGCGCAGGATGTCATCGTCAGCGAGCATGACTGCGGCACGCAGGAAGGCATCTACGTCGGTCCCATCATCGAGTCCGGTGAGATCATCGAGCCGCTGCGCGACCGCATCATTGGGCGCGTCACGCTCGAGAAGCTCAAGGACTTCGAGGGCAACGTCATTACCGACGTCAACCAGGAGATCAACGAAGACATGGCCAGCGCCATTCAGGCAGCGGGCATTGAGCGCGTCAAGATTCGCTCGGTGCTCACCTGCGAATCGCGCCGCGGCATCTGCGTGCTCTGCTATGGCCGCAACCTCGGTTCGGGCCGACTGGTGGAACTGGGCGAAGCCTGCGGCGTCGTCGCGGCTCAGTCCATCGGCGAACCTGGCACGCAGCTCACGATGCGTACCTTCCACATCGGTGGTACCGCATCGCGCGTCAGCGACCAGTCGCGCGTCGAAGCCAAGAACAATGGTACGGTTCGCTTCATCAACCTCACCACGGTTCGCTCCAAGCAGGGCGACCTGGTGGCGATGAACCGCTCCGGCTCCATTGCCGTGCTCGATGATCGCGGCCGCGAAAAGGAACGCTACCAGGTCGTCTACGGCGCCAAGCTGAAGGTGCAGGATGGCCAGACGGTCAAGCTGGGCGACAGCATGGTCGAGTGGGATCCGTACACCTTCGCGATTCTCACCGAGATCGGCGGCACCATCCAGTTCAAGGATCTGCAGGAAGGCATCACCCTGCATGAGGAAGTCGATGAGGTCACGGGTCTCTCGCGTCTGGTCGTCGGCGAATCTGCCGATGAAAAGCGCCAGCCGGCCATCCTCGTCAAGGGCTCCAAGGGCAACAAGCGTTACATCATGCCCAGCCGCGCCCACCTCATGATCCAGGACGGCGATGAGGTCTCGCCCGGCGACATCCTTGCGAAGATTCCGCGCGAAACCACGCGCACCAAGGACATCACCGGCGGTCTGCCCCGCGTCGTGGAACTCTTTGAAGCCCGCAAACCCCGCGAGACCGCTCTCATCAGCGAGATCGACGGCGTGGTGCGCTTCGGCGAAATCAGCAAGGGCCAGCGCAAGATCTACGTCACGGGCGACAATGGCGAAGAGCGCGAATACTCCCTGCCGCGTGGCATTCACGTCAACGTGCAGGAGGGTGAGCGCCTCCGCGCCGGCGAGCCTCTGATGGATGGTCCGCTGAACCCGCATGACATTCTGGCCGTGCTGGGCGAGAAGGAGCTGCAAGCTTACCTCGTCAACGAAATCCAGGAAGTCTACCGTCTGCAGGGCGTGGCCATCTCTGACAAGCACATCGAAGTCATCGTGCGTCAGATGCTGCGCTGGGTGAAGATCGAGGAAGTCGGCGACACCTCGTTCCTGCTGGAACAGCAGGTCGACAAGTTCCGCTTCCGCGAAGAGAACGACCGCACCATCGCCAAGGGTGGCCGCCCGGCCGTGGGCCGTCCGCTGCTGCTCGGCATCACCAAGGCGTCGCTCTCGACCGAAAGCTTCATCTCGGCCGCCAGCTTCCAGGAGACCACGCGCGTCCTCACCGAAGCGTCCATCAACGGCGCGATCGATGGCCTGCGCGGCCTCAAGGAGAACGTCATCGTCGGCCGCCTGATCCCCGCCGGCACGGGCATGGAGTACTACCGCAACATTCAGCTCTCACCCGAGCTCGAAGAAGCGGCCGCCCGTGTACAGCAGGAGGTCATTGCGCAGCATGAAGCCGAAGAGCGCGAGCTTGAAATGATGCGCGCCGAGGGCGAAGCTGAAGAAATGGCCGCTTCCGAATAGCACGTATCACTCTGTTGACTGTGCCTCACGGCGCAGCTTGAAAAAAGCCCAGCTTCGGCTGGGCTTTTCCTTTCCCGCTCCTGCCGGTAATTTCCCCTCGAATTGCTATGCTTGAGATAGAGGCTCAGAAAAAGACCGTCCACGGTCTCTTTCTGAGCCTTTTCTGTTGCCGTTTTCATGCCCTGCAGGGACTCGCCGGCCCGTTGATTCTAAAGGACTTGTGGGACTAATGGTTGCGTAAGTAGCTATGAAATCAACAGCTTGCAAGACACTAATGAGAGGAATTTTTTGAATGGCCAAACAATGCCGTCATGTCAAGGCAAACGGAGCCCAGTGCCGAGCCAACCGCCTCTGGAAAGAGGACTATTGCTTCTTTCATCTTCATCATCGCACTCCTCACGGAATGGTCCGCCGCACCGAGGAAGCGCCTCCTCAAGCGAAAAGCGGATGTGAAATTCCTCTCCTCGAAGACACGGCGTCGGTGCAGATTGCGCTCACCCGCGTCCTCTCGGCCATGACCGCCGGCAAGCTTACGCCCGCCGAGGCCAACTCCTATATCAATGGACTCCGCCTCGCTGCCCGCAATGTCAAAAACGGTTTGGGACTCGCGGGGGGAGAATCCATCGAATGCTTCGTGCAGTACGAGAACGGCGATGTGGTTGGCCCCGGCCAATTTCCCGAAGAAAAGAAGACGGAGCACCCTCTGCTTGAAACCAGCATGATCGAGATGCGCTATCTCGCCGCGCGCCTCGAATATGAGGCGCTCATCGACGCTTATCTCACCGCTGGTAAAGAGCCCCCGGGCGACCTGCGGCCACCCACTCCCAAACCCACCGAAGAGTCGCAGATTGAGGACTGGGTCAAGCTGGGATGGAAAGCCGCACAAACGCGCGCCCAAGCCATCGAGCTCGCGCGCAAAGGCATGCTCTCTGACGAGCCCATAAAGGCAGACATCGCAGACCAGAACCAGTAACAGGAAAGAAGCCTGGTGCCCCCTTACCAGCAAAGGCGATAGAGATTCCGATCATCTGTCAGCCAAACGAACTCCGGGTGCCCCAGGTCTGTCCATCCGGACTGGGAACCTCGATGTATCTCCACCCTGACAAGCCCCGCTTCAACTTGGAATCTATTTCCCTAACCAGCAGGTCATACAAAATACTTCGGGAAGCCCTGCATGTGGTAACATTTGTGTTACTTTCTATTTGTGGTCGAAATTTGCCAGTACATTGATCCGGCCGGAAAAAACTTCTTCGAAGAATGGTTCCGAAAGCTGAACGCTCCGGCTGCCGCGAAGATAACTACGGCACTCGCTCGCCTTGAGGCGGGCAATTGGTCAAATGTAAAAGGAGCAGGTTCGGGCGTCTATGAATACCGCATCGACTTCGGCCCAGGCTATCGAATCTACTTCGGGAAAGATGGAGATCATATCGTCATTCTGCTGACCGGAGGCTCAAAGAAGCGCCAGCAGCAGGACATTGAAAATGCAAAGCAATACTGGGCAGCCTATAAAACTGCACAGAGAACGGCACGGCAAGACAGTGGCACTGACCAAGGACTTTAAAGAGACGCTTGCAGCTCGAATCCAAACGGACAAAGCATTCCGCCGCGAAATACTGCGCGAGGGAGTCGAATGCCTCGTGTCCGGGGAGTTGGAGGAATCAAAAATCATCCTCCGCAACTACGTGAATGCAACGGTCGGATTTGCGGCGCTCGCCCAAGCGACGGGCATTCCGGACAAAAGCCTCCAGCGCATGTTCAGCGCGAAGGGGAATCCTCAGGCGAAAAATCTTCTCCTCGTGATCGCTTACTTGCAGCGGCATGAGGGCATCCGGCTACAGGTTAAGCCAGCAAAAGCCGCATAGAGGCCAGTCTGTCAGCCAAACGAACTCCGGGTGCCCCAGGTCCGTCCATCCAGACCTGGGAACCCGCGCTACTTACCCTTCCACATCCTTCCGCATCCGCGCCGCCGCCGCGCACAAGTGGGTGAGCGCGGCTATGGTCTCCGGCCACTTGCGTGTCTTCAACCCACAGTCCGGATTTACCCAGAGTTGCCCGGGCTTGAGCACCCGCGCGGCGAGCCGTAACAACTCGTGCATCTCTTCCACGCTGGGCACGCGTGGCGAGTGAATGTCATACACGCCGGGCCCGATCTCATTCGGATACCCATGCTCGCGAAACGCGTCAAGCAGTTCCATGCGCGACCGCGCCGCCTCCATGGAGATTACGTCCGCATCGAGCGCCGCAATCGACGGCAGCACATCTTCAAATTCGCAGTAGCACATGTGCGTATGAATCTGCGTTTCGTCGCGCACGCCGCTTGTGGCCAGCCGGAAGGCCTGCACGGCCCATTCCAGATAGGCCGCCCAGTCGGCGCGGCGCAGCGGAAGCCCCTCGCGCAGCGCCGGTTCATCCACCTGAATGATGCGAATGCCGGCGGTCTCCAGATCCTGCACCTCCGCGCGCAGAGCGAGCGCAATTTGCCACGCGATCTGCTGCCGCGGAATATCATTGCGCGGAAACGACCACTGCAAAATCGTGATGGGTCCGGTCAGCATGCCCTTCACCGGGCGCCCGGTCAGGGACTGCGCATAGCGGCTCCACTCCACGGTCATCGCGCGCGGGCGCGACACATCGCCAAAGATCACCGGAGGCTTCACGCATCGCGAACCATAGCTCTGCACCCAGCCATTTTGCGTGAATGCGAAGCCCTCCAGGAACTCGGCGAAGTACTCCACCATGTCATTACGCTCGAACTCGCCATGCACCAGCACATCGAGTCCTATGGCCTCCTGCTGCCGGATGCACTGCTCGGTTGTTTCACGCAGAAATGCTTCATATTGTTCTGTGGTCTCATGCCCGTGCTTGTGTGCCGCGCGATGCTTGCGCACCTCCGCTGTTTGCGGAAAAGAGCCAATCGTTGTCGTGGGAAAAAGCGGCAGTCCGAGCCGGTCCCGCTGCACGCGCGCCCGCTCGGGATAGGCTGACGACCTCGCGAAGTCGCTTGCCTTCAGCGCGTGCAACTGCGCCCGCACGGCTGCGTTGGTGGAGGATTCCGCAGCGGCGCGGTCCTGGATTGCGACCGCATTTTCGGCGGCTGCGGCTGGGTCGCCCGTGGCCAGCGCTGTCAGTTCAGCCAGCTTTTCTTCGGCAAAGCGCAGCCAGCCGCGCATGCCCGCAGGCAGTTGCGCTTCGCCGCGCAGAGTGTGCGGCACGTGCAGCAGCGAGCACGACGGAGCGGCGATCACGCGTGCCTGCCCGAGTTTGCAGGCGGCCTGCCGCAGCATGGCGTCAGCGGCGGAGAAATCAGTCAGCCAGATGTTGCGGCCGTCCACACAACCCACACTCAAAACCTGATCCGGGTGCAGGGCGTCGATCACTTCCTCTATCTGCTCGGGAGCGCGCACCGCATCCACATGCAGCCCTGCCGTATGCGCGGCAATCGCCAGCGGAAGATTGCCTCCCAGCCGCTCAAAGTAGGTGGTGAGCATCAGCTTCACCGGGCTCAGGGCGAATGCGGCATAGGCCTTCCGGAAGATCTCCGCCGCGCCTTCCGGCAAATCCGTGGCGAGAATGGGCTCATCCATCTGCACCCACTCCACGTTTTCGGCAGCAAGCTCGTCCAGAACCTTCTGATAGGCGGCGATCAAGCGATCTGTAACCGTGAATGGGTTAAATGCGTCCACGCCCTTGCCCAGAAGCAAAAGTGTCAGAGGGCCAATCAATACCGGGCGGGTTTCCATTCCGAGCGCACGCGCCTCCCGCACCTCGCCGAGCAATTTCGTGGCGTTGACTTTGAAGGAGAGTCCTTCGCTCCACTCCGGCGCCAGGTAGTGGTAGTTGGTGTCAAACCATTTCGTCATTTCCATCGCGGTTTGCTCGCGGCTGTTGCGGGCCATGGCAAAGTAGCGTGGAAGTGTAACTGTGTCTGTGCCGAATCGTTCCGGGGTCGCTCCCAGCAGTACCAGCATGTCGAGCATCTGGTCATAGAGCGAGAAGTCGTTGGAGGGGATGAAGTCAATGCTGGCGGCCTTTTGCAGCCTCCAATGGCTGGCGCGCAGTTGCCGCGCGACATTTTGTAACTGTTCTTCCGTGCATTTGCCGGTCCAGTAATCTTCGAGAGCAAACTTCAGCTCGCGTTGCTGGCCCATGCGGGGAAACCCAAGATTGGCGGTCTTGAGTGAAAGGGAGGTCAATGCTTCGTCGGTGGCCATTTGGTTCTCTCCTTGTTGCATGAAAGAACCACCCATGCGCAGGCACACCTATGGGGCGTGCATGAATCACCGTTCCAATCCACGAGAGCGGCATTCTCGGCGCACCCATGGTCAGCGTCCAGCGCTTCCATGGCGGTGGCGGCAGGCCGGTATTCGGACTCTGGGCGATCTACTGGATGGCCGCTTCCCATCTCCTGAGGAGACAGTGCTTGGCTTGCGCCGTGCCACCTTTCGTTCCCATCACCGCTGCGGGACAGCGCCGGATTTACACCGGCTTCCCGTTTAACAGATCGCCCGTGAGCGATCTGACCTGCACGCTCCCAGTCTACTGAAAAGCATGCCCGGGTGCGCGATTCCCGTGCACCCGGGCACGTCTGGTGAGGGTTGTTAGTGCGCAGCTTGCGCGGGGGTGCCAATGGCGTTGAGCCGCGCCAGCACTTCGGGAGCCAGCACAAGATCGGCCGCCGCGAGATTCTCACGAAGGTGCGCGAGCGATGACGTGCCGGGAATCAACAGGATGTTGTCTGCACGATGCAGCAGCCATGCCAGCGCCACCTGCATGGGGCTCGCGCCCAGCTCTGCTGCAATGGCTGAGAGCTCGTCCGACTGCAGAGGCGTGAATCCGCCGAGCGGGAAGTAGGGCACATACGCGATGCCGTCTTTGCCCAGAGCGTCGATCCACGCATCCTCTGTGCGATGCGCGAGGTTGTAATGGTTTTGCACGCAGACGACGGGAGCGATCTTTCGTGCCTCCTCCACCTGCGCGGGCGTAGCGTGGCTCAGTCCCAGATGCCGGATGAGTCCCTTGCGCTGCAGTTCCGCCAGTGCGGTGAAGCGCTCTTCAATCGACTCCTCTTTGGGAACGAAGCGGTCGCCCATCAAGCGGAGGTTCACCACGTCGAGCACATCCACACCAAGGTTGCGCAGGTTGTCGTGCACGCCCTGCTGCAAGTCTTCGATGCTTTGTGCCGCATTCCAGGAGCCGTCTTCGCCGCGCCTGGCGCCCAGCTTGGTCACGATGGTCAGCTCTTTGGGATAAGGCTGCAGCGCCTCGCGGATGATCTGGTTGGTCACATGCGGGCCATAGAAATCACTCGTGTCGATGTGGTTCACGCCCGCGTTTACAGCCTCGCGCAGCACGGCCACCGCCTGTGCACGATCCTTTGGCGGCCCGAAGATGTGCGGTCCTGAAAGTTGCATGGCGCCATAGCCCATGCGATGCAGGGTGACATCGGTGCCGGGCAATGTGAATTTTCCGCCCAGATTATTTGCATCAGACATACATACTCTCCCAGCCCTCGCAGAGGGCTATTAATTGCAGAAATTTTCTGCTTCCTGTGTTTAGATGAAGCTATCTTCAGGTTTGGAGTTCGCATTTGCCGCTGGCAACAAAAGCCACGCTGCAGCCGCGTAAACAGCCGGTGCAGCAGCGCTCGTCTGAGACAGTAGAGGCAATTTTACAGGCCACGGTTCAGGTTTTGGCCACGGTGGGCAAGGAGCGTCTCACCACGACGCGCGTGGCGCATCGGGCTGGAGTTTCGGTAGGCACGCTGTATCAGTACTTCCCCAACAAGAGCGCTCTGCTGCAGGCGATATTGCGACGTCACATTCAAGGCGTGCAAACGGCCGTGGAGCAAGTCTGCCAGCAACAGCGCTCCCGGCCCGTGCAAGAAATGGCCACTTCGCTGGTCGATGCTTTTCTTGGGGCCAAGATGCGCAATGTGAGAGAGAGCAAGATGCTCTACTCGGTCAGCTCAGATGTGGATGGGATGGCCATTGCGGAGGCCGCAGGGAAGCGTGTGCGCCATGCATTGGCCGGGATGTTCGCGACCGCACCGGAGGGCCTGACGAAAGACCCGGAACTTGTGGCTTCGGTGGTTTCGGCAGCGCTGAATGGCATCTCACGCCGCCTGCTCGAATCGAAGTCTCCGGAGCGTCATCTGCCTGTGCTGCGCGAGGAGCTGCTGACGCTGCTGCATGCGTATCTGCGCACCTGCACGAGGACTTCAATTCCGATTTAAGCGGTGGTGGAAAGTAGAGTTTCAGTTCTTAACTTGGTTTCAGGAAGAACAGCCGGTGCGGCTGAGGTGCAATCAGCCGCCGATGTGCACCATGCTGCGGGAGGGCTTGAGGAAGCCGGGTTCGCCAATATGGTGGCGGGCTTCTTTATGCAGGATGGTGCGTTGAATGAACTCGGCTATGTCTTCGTCGCTGCCGCCGCGCTCCCTCACGCCGTAGACGTCATGATCGGATTGGGAGAAGAGGCAGGTGCGGATCTTTCCGTCGGAGGTCAGGCGCACGCGGCTGCAGTGGCCGCAGAAGGCTTGCGAGACCGGGGCGATGATGCCGATTTCACCGAGTCCATCATCGAAGGTGTAGCGCACGGCGGTCTCGCTGGCGGCGTTGGGCACGAGGCGCTGCACGGGGCGGAAGGTTTGCAGGCGATCGACAATCTCGCGCAAGGAGACGACGACGCCGGGCGTCCAGAGGCGGTCCTCTTCCAGCGGCATGAACTCGATGAAGCGCACGATGACGCCCTCGTCGCGCGAGAATTTAGCGAACGGCACAATCTGATCATCATTGAAGCCGCGCAGCAGCACGCAGTTGACCTTGACGGGCTCCAGCCCCGCGGCCTTTGCGGCGCGAATGCCCGCCAGCACCTGCTCAAAGCTGCCGGGCACGCGCGTGATGCGATGAAATGTCGCGGGATCGACGGCATCCATGCTGACCGTGACGCGCTGCAGGCCGGCCTCGCGCAGCGGCTCCGCCATGGAGGCGAGCAGATGCCCGTTGGTGGTGAGCGCCAGGTCGAGGGGTGCGCCGTCGAGGGTGCGCAGGGGCTTCAGCTCGCGCAGCAGATCAAGCAGCCCGTGCCGCAGCAGCGGTTCGCCGCCGGTGAGGCGCACCTTCTCAATGCCGAGGCTTACGAAGACGCGAATCAGGCGGAGGTAGTCCGCAATGGGCAGCTCGGCAAATTGCGCGCCCTCAGTGCCGGTGCGGCAGTAGACGCACTTATAGTTGCAGCGGTCGGTGATGGAGACGCGCAGATCGGTGATGGCGCGGCCATGGGTATCCCGGAGCCGGGTGGCCGTGTTCGCCGAAATGGGAGCAGAAGGAAGCATGCGTGAAATAACGTTACCCTATTCGATGCACAGGCTGCCGCTCGGCTTCTGACGATGCAAGATTTAGCGGCCACCGGAGGGGTCGGGCGAGGCGCTGGTATTCAGATCGACGGCCGTGAGCAGCGAAGGGGGAAGTTGTGGCGCGTAGCAGTTGCCGTCATGCGCATAAGTCTGGGCGCAGGCCGAGGTGAATTGCCGGCGGCGCGGCGATTGCGCGAACTGCCAGACGAGTGCGGAGGCAAATCCACTTTGCGAGGGGGGCAGAGCGCGAGCCACGCAGCCGGGCGCGGGCGGGCAGGCGTCATTGGCGACCCACAGAGGGGTGGCGGGGAAGTGCTCGGCAAGATCGCGCGCGGTTGAGATGGTTTTGCCGGGGCCGTCGGGGACTTCGATGCCCGAGCAGTAAATTCCGGCGCGGAGGCCCTGGGCGCGCACGCCCTGCAGCCACGCGCCGATGTAGGCCAGTTGCTCGGGCAGCATGCGGCCGCCTTCTTCCATGTCGAGAAAGATGAGCGCATGGGGCGGAAAGCCCTCGCGCCGCGCGGCGTGGACGGCTTCGGCTGCGTCCTTTGCGCCGAGTGTGGCGGCGTCTGACTGGCGCAACTCGTGGTCGAGCCGGCCATTGAAGAGAATCAGGAAGCCGAAGCCAGCCTGCCGCAGCGTGGACCGCTTGCCGGTCCAGGGGTTTGACTTCATGCCCGGAGGCGGGTTGAGCCAGTAGCCGGTGTAGGAGAACTCGTGGCGCAGGGTGGGCAGCGCGGCATCGCCGGGGTAAAGGTTCTGGTCAAAGCCGAGGTAGCTTTTGGCCGCGTGGGCCTGGGCTGGCGCTCCGGCGAAGAGCGCCAGCAGCAGGGCGATAGCGAGCGCTGCCTTGCCTCTGCGCGTGGGCACGCGTGGCATCCTCAGGCCGACTGCAGGAAGGCGACGGACTGGATGCCGGCGACCTCAAACCGTTTGCGGCAGCGAATGTTCTGGCAGGCCACCATGTCGTCGCGGCGCACCATATAAGACTGCGCCTTGGCAAAGCGCGCGCGGTCGCGTTCGTCGGCGTGCCGGGGCAGAGAGTTTTTCTTGCGGCGCACCAGCCAGCCAAGCTGGTACTCGCCCGGTTGGCCGCAGTGGGGGCAGGTCAGGGTGTGGGTGCGCTGCTCCTGTTTCTCGTCGAAGAAATCGCGCTCTTCCATGGCTGGACTCCAGAATTGGTAAGACTCAGGCTTGCGCCTCTCCTCAAGTATTTCACGCGAACGCATTGGGAACGGTGCTAAGGTGAGACCTGTTATGGCGAAGAAAGGGAAAAAGCAGGTCTTCTCAAAGGTGGCCGCCGTGAAGGCGAATGCGCGAGAGCGCGTGGGCCAGCCGAAGCCGGAGCGCGTGCTCGGTGCCGAGCCGCGGGGCAGCCGCCAGGAGCGCAAGCACAAGCCCACACTGCAGGAGATTCTGAACCAGCAGGATTAGGCCAGCAGCGCGGCCACGGCTGCATGGCTCCGCTCGCGCGCATATTCGGCGGGCAGTTTGCCTTCGTCGCTGCGCGCTGTCTTGGAAGCGCCCGAGGCCAAAAGCACTCGTACGGCTTCTTCGTCGCCATTGGCCGCCGCCAGATGCAGAGCCGTGACGCCGCCCTGCTGGGTGGCATTCCCGTCCGCACCGCCATTGAGGAGTGCCCGCAGGGCGTCGGCACCGCCGCCCATGGCGACACAGGCATGCAGCGGCTGATTCGCGAGTCTGTTGTGAGAGCGGGCATGCACGTCCGCGCCGTGCGCGAGCAGCCACTCGACGGCAGCTGCGCCGCCAAAGGCTGCAGCGAGATGCAGGGGCGTCCATCCGTCGCCGGAGTATGCGGCGAGCAGGGAGGGGTCCTGAACGAAGAGCTGGTCAATGCGGGCGGTGTCGCCCAGGCTGGCCGCGTCAAAGATGTCCGGCTCAGGAAAGTAGGGCAGCAGCAGGTCGCGCATGGCCGGCTGCCTGAGGTAGATGGCCATGCGCAGCAGGGAAACGCCTTGCTCGTTGCGGGCTTCGACGATTTGGGCGTGATCGGCCAGCGCGGCGGCGAGGGCTTCGACGTGGCCGCGCTGCATCATTTCAAAGACTGCCACCGGATGGGTCATGGTTCGCCTCCGGGGAGAGATGGTAGCACCAGTGATTGCAGTCCGGCTGTGGCGGGCGTCGCCAGCGTTGTGTTACGGCGGTGCGATCAGTTGTGGCGGGCCAGGGTTTCTTCGAGCCGGGTAAGGAAGAGGGCCTGCGCGGGAAGAATCTTCTCCTGCGCCTGGGGCATGGTGAACCATGCGCCGCGGTCGACCTCGGGGATGGTCAGCTTCTGGCCGGAGCGGGGCGGATATTCCACCTCGGTGAGATTGCTCTGGAGCGCTGCGGGGTCGCAGTCGCCTTCGGCCGCCCATCCATGGACGAGCTTGCCGCTCAACTGGCGGATGGTGCCGAGGGGCAGGTAGTCGTCCGGGTTGCGGGAGGGAAGCGCGAAGCTGGTTTCTTCCTGGAACTCGCGCTGCGCCGTCGCCAGGGGCTCTTCGCCTGGGAGCAGTTCGCCCTTGGGCAGGGTCCAGGCGCCGGCGTCCCGGTGCGTCCAGAAGGGGCCGCCCGGATGCACGAGAAAGACTTCAAGCGCGCCTTGACGGCGGCGGTAGAGCAACAGGCCGGCGCTGCGCTTTTGCGAGCGCGGTGCTGGCCGGGTCGTGCCGGTGCGACGGGAATGCCTTGCCATGAGTCGAACGGAGAGCCTCTTGCGCGAGGCAGAGCGCTTCGGAGCAGTGTAGCAGCGGAGGCGTCTCGAAGGAGGACGGGCCGCCGTCTTAGAGTGCTTCTTCCTGGAAAGGATTTACCACCCGCACGCTGCCGTAGATCTGATTGTGGGCGAGATCTTCGGAGTAGAGGGTGCCGGCTCCGGCGCTCTCGGCGGCCTGCAGAATCAGGGCATCCCAGAAGGACGTTTTGTAGCGTTCCTGAATTTCGAGCGCCTGCACGATGGCTGCTGGCGAGGTTGTCACGACTTCCCAGGCCGAGTAGTCCTCGATGAGACTGCGCAACTCAGGCGTCGTTGGGGGATGCGCCGATTTTCGCTGCAGGCTCACGCACAGCTCCTGCAGAACCTGAGTGCTCAGAACGCCCATGCCCGATTCCCAGAGCTCTTCCACCAGGGCGCGGGCGCGGCGGTGCTTGTCTGCTGTGGAGCGGTCGTGCGCATAGACCAGAACGTTGGTGTCTACGAAGCACCGGTTGCGGACGGCGGCTGTCGCCGCGTGGCGCTTCATCGCTCGTGCAACTCGTCACGGGAGGCCGGAGGGGTCCAGCGCAGGTCGAGTCCCTCTCGCAGCCTTGCCAGCGCCCGCCGACGTGCCTTGTGGTAGCCCTTGCGCTCGCGCACCACCTCCTCGAGGCGAGTGGCGACCATCGCGCTGATGGAAGAGCCTTCTTCTGCGGCGAGGATGCGTGCCTCGCGGAGAAGTTCGGCGTCGACTTTGAGGGTGATGTTGGTCTTCATGGAGCACTTCTATACGTGCAGCACTATTTTACGTGCTTGTTGACAGAGTGTAAACTTGAAGCTGGTATACCCCCTCCGGTTTGGACTGGCCGGAGCCTTGTGGCTGGCGATGAGGCTGGAGAAGTTTGTATATCCAGATGTGAGCTGGCTCTTCCCCGGTGTTCCGCTCGATTTCGTTGACTCTGTGTAAAATTTCTCGTATTCTAAAGTCCTTGCGCAGACTTCCGTCTGCCCGCCTGTGTTGTTGTTCGCAGGCCGGGAAAAGTGGAATCCCAAGCGCTCTGGGAAAAGTTGGCCCCAACCGGCCACGACGGTTTCTGGAGAAGGCTGCGCCTACCGACGCGATCAGCAAGGCAATGCCGTGATGCGAAGGCTTCACGGGGCCATCTGGCGTGGGTTCAACAGTGGTTCAGGCCCGGGCAACGGGCGTGGTTTTACACGGATTTGCTCTAGAAAGGCAGCCCGTGCCGAGGAGAGATCGAACGATGTCGACGTATTTTCCGAGCTCGCATGACATTAGCCGGAAGTGGTTTGTAGTAGACGCCAGCGGCAAGACGCTGGGCCGTCTCGCCACCGAAGCGGCCCGCGTGCTGAGCGGCAAGAACAGCCCGAAGTACACGCCCTTTATGGATATGGGCGATCACGTGATCGTGATTAACGCGGAGAAGATTCGCCTGACCGGCCTGAAGAGCCAGCAGAAGGTCTATCGCCGTTACACGGGCTTCCCCGGCGGCCTGCGCGAGGAGTCGTTCACGCGCCTGCTGCAGCGCAAGCCGGAAAAGATTGTGGAAGAGGCGATCAAGGGCATGCTGCCCAAGACCAAGCTGGGCCGCAAGATGGCGTCGAAGCTGAACGTGTACAAGGGCGATCAGCATCCGCACGCCGCGCAGCAGCCCCAGCCGCTTGAGATCAACGCGTAAGTTTTTAGAGAGACCGAGGATTCATGGCAGATTTGATTCAGTATTACGGAACGGGACGCCGCAAGTCGGCGATCGCCCGCGTCTTCCTGCGCCCCGGCAGCGGGGAATTCGTCGTCAACGGCAAGCCCTTTGAGACCTACTTTGTCACCGAGCAGCAGCGCGCGGCCGCCAAGAAGTCCCTGGCCGTGGCCGAGATGCTCTCGACCTTCGACGTGGTCACCACGGTTTCGGGCGGCGGGGTGGCCGCGCAGGCCGATGCCGTCAAGATGGGCTCCGCCCGCGCTCTGATTGAGTTCAACGCTGAGCTGCGCAAGGCGCTGAAGGCCGAAGGCCTGCTCTCGCGCGATGCCCGCGCCAAGGAACGCAAGAAGTACGGCCAGAAGGGCGCACGCAAGCGGTTCCAGTTCAGCAAGCGCTAATGCGTTTGCGGTTGTCTGTCGCAGATGGTCAGTCCTCAGTTTTTGCTGGGGACTGATGACTGCAAGCTGGCAACTTCCAGAAGTTCAGGACGTAAATCTTCCCTGATCGGGGAATCAATTCCGGCGACCCCGGAATGCAGATCAAAAAGGAGGCTGTTTGGCCAACATCACCATGAAGGAGCTGCTCGAAGCGGGTGTTCACTTCGGGCATCAGACCAAGCGCTGGGATCCGCGGATGAAGGAATACATCTTCGGCGAGCGCAACGGTATTTACATCATCGACCTGCAGAAGACCCTCAAGATGTTCAAGGACGCCAGCAAGTATGTGACGGACCTGACCGCGCAGGGCAAGGTAATTCTGTTTGTCGGCACCAAGCGCCAGGCGCAGGACGCCATTGCCGAAGAGGCGAACCGCTGCGGGATGTATTACATCAACAACCGCTGGCTGGGTGGTCTGCTGACCAACTGGGTGACCGTGCAGAAGTCGGTGAAGCGCCTTCAGGAACTGGATGAGATGGCCACGGACGGCCGCTACGATCTGCTGACCAAGAAGGAAGTCATTCGCCTTGAGCGCGAGCGCAAGCACCTGCAGGCAAACCTGGCGGGTATCAAGAACATGCGCCGCCTGCCGGATGCCATCTTTGTGGTGGACTCGAACAATGAAGCCATTGCTGTCAAGGAAGCCCGCAAGCTCGGCATCCCCGTGGTCGCCGTGGTGGATACCAACTGCGATCCGACAGTGGTGGATTATGTGATTCCGGGCAATGATGACGCGCTGCGCGCCATTCGCCTCTTCACCTCGAAGATTGCCGATTCGGTGATCGAGGGCGTGCAGATGGTCAATGACAAGCAGTTCGCTGCCGAGATGGAAGGCGTGACGCCGGCCGAGGTTCAGGCTTCGGCGGTAGGCGAGGAAGCTGCGGTTGCGGAAGCTGCCGCTCCCGCGGAGGACGCATCTGCCGACAGCGAAGAGGTCGATCTGGAGGCTGCGCTGGGCGGAGGTATCCGCAAGTCGCCTGCCGTGGTCAACGCGCTCGATGAAGCCGAGGCCGCCGAGAGTCTCTAAGTCAGGGGCAGGCGGCGCGATAAGCCGCCTGCCGGTCCCTCAAGGCTGGGGTGATCTTACGGAAGCGTGGCTGCAGTTTTCACAGGCCACGCTTTCTGTGTGTCAGGGCAATTGTTAGTCTTAAATTCGCGGGCTTTTCCGGCGCGCATGCCGTCGCCGGTGAGCCAATGTTCCAAAAGGGATGGAGATGTCGACAGTGAGTGAAAAGATTGATGCAAAGCTCGTAAAGGAGCTGCGGGACAAGTCGGGCGCGCCCATGGGCGATTGCCTCAAGGCGCTGCAGGAGTCGAAGGGCAACATGGAAGAGGCCTTCGTGATCCTGCGCAAGCGCGGCATGGCTTCAGCACAAAAGAAGGCCTCGCGCAGCACCAATGAAGGAGCCGTGGGCACCTACATTCACGCCGGCGGCAAGATCGGTGTGCTGCTGGAGGTCAATTGTGAGAGCGACTTTGTCGCCCGCACCGAGGACTTCCAGGATCTGCTCAAGGACGTTGCGATGCACATCGCGGCGACGGATCCGCGCTACATCCGTCCGGAAGATGTGACGGCCGAAGACCTGGAGCGTGAGAAGGAAATCTTCCGCGCGCAGGCGGCGGCCACCGGCAAGCCGGCTCCGGTTGTGGAGAAGATTGTCGAAGGCAAGATGAGCAAGTTCTACGAGGAGGTCTGCCTGCTGGAGCAGCCCTTTATCAAGGAGCAGAGCCTTTCGATCAAGGACCTCATCGCGCAGAAGGTCGGCAAGCTCGGCGAGAACATCACCGTGCGCCGCTTCGCACGCTTCAAGGTCGGCGATCCCAACTGGACGGTCGCGCAGGTCAAGCTGACCGAAGAAGCCGCCAGCGAAGAGTAATCGCGGTACAGCATGATGCAAGGCCCGGCCATGTGCCGGGCCTTGTTGCGTTTGCCGGAATGTTATCTGGCTTGCTGGCCTTGATGTATGGAATGATGGGCGCGCATGTCTTCGCTGCCTATCTCAGCACTGCTATCGCAACTGTTTGTCGCCTGCACGATTGAGTTCGACAACGCTGCCGAGCTGCGTATGCCGCATGTGACCACGCGCCATGCCTCGGCACAGCAGCGTGGGCCGTGGCTGGTCTCAATGGCGATGTGGCTGAACTGCATGCAGTTCTTGCCGGAGAAAGGGCTCACGTGGCGCGAGCTGCGCGAGCAGGCTCTCACGGAAACCAATCTGCACGGCATGGAACGATGGGGGTACATCACGGTTTCCGCTCCGGATGGTCAGCCGGCGGCGCGATCTCCTCGTCAGGACTCTGTTCTGCGCCCCACGCACTGGGGCCGCACGGCGCAGCACATCTGGCAGGAGACGGCGGCGGAACTGCAGGAGCGCTGGCAGCAGCGCTTTGGCGCGGAATTGCTTTTGCTGCTTCGAGAGATTGCCGATGCGCTGCCGTTCGCGATGCCGGACTGCATGCCCATTCTGCATTACGGGCTGTGGACCTTTGACCCCGCACGCAAGAGGGATTGGGAAAAGCAGTTTGCGCTTCCCCGGCCATCGGAGCGGCGGAATAGTGGTTTTCTGCCGGTAGTGCTGGCGCGCATTCTGCTGCATTTTGCAGCGGAGTATGAGTCTGCTTCCCACCTTTCCCTCGCCATGGCTGCCAATGTGCTGCGCGTGCTGAGTGAAGAGGGAGTGTTGCTGCGCGATTTGCCGCGACGGAGTGGAGTCTCAAAAGAGGCCATTGCGATGGGGCTCGGAGTGCTCGAAAAGCGCGGCCTGATGGAGACGGAAGGAAGCGCGCGGACGCAGCGCAGCAAGGCTGTCATGCTCACGGAGCGCGGCGCTCTGGCGGTGACCGAGTATGCGCACCTGGTCCGCACGATTGAGAACAGATGGAAGCAACGTTTGGGTGCTGAGCGGTTGGACAAACTGCGCACAGCACTGGAGGCGCTGGTGAAGTGTGGACATGGGGAGCGTGCGCCGATTTTTGCGCATCTTGTACCCGCTGCGGAGAACTGGCGCTCAAGGATCGCTGCACCCGAGTGCCTGCCGCATTATCCGATGGTGCTGCATCGCGGCGGGTATCCAGACGGAAGCTAGTGTGGCGGATTTTTTTGATAGCGCGCCTGGGAGTGTTGCCTGCTTCATGCGAAGCTCCCCCCTCGTTGTGCTACAAATAACCATCCCTGCAGTGCCACAATTTGTTGTCCGGAGTGTGATTCCGTTGAAGTCCCGGAATGTGTTTGCCTTTGCCGCTACGCTTTTTGCCTCGTCCGTGCTTTGGGCCGCAACTGCGCCCGTTCAGCCCAAGCCCTCGTTGACGCAGCCTGCGCTCTCGCCTAACGGGCAGGAGATTGCCTTCGCCTCGGGCGGCGATATCTGGACGGTCCCGGCCAGGGGCGGCGACGCGCATCTGCTCATCAGCAATCCGGCGACGGAGTCGCGCCCGCTGTATTCGCCTGATGGCTCGAAGATTGCCTTCATCTCGACACGCACCGGTGGCGGCGACATCTACGTGCTTACCCTGGCCACGGGCCAGTTGCAGCGGATCACTTACGGCGACACGCTGGAGCAACTGGATGCATGGTCGGCCGATGGCAAGTGGATTTACTTCACCAATGGCGCGAGCGACATCGACTACAACACGGATGTGTACCGCGTGAGCGCCGAGGGCGGCACGCCGATGCCGGTGAGCGCTGAGAGCTACCTGGCCGAGTTTGAGAGCGCGCCATCGCCGGATGGGAAGTCCGTTGTGATGATGGCCAAGGGCATCAGCGACCAGCAGTGGTGGCGTGACGGCCACGCGCACATTGACGACACGGAGTTGTGGTGGAAGTCCCTGGCCCCCGGCGGCGCCTACCGCGTGCTGGTGCCGGATGATGCCAAGCATGCGTGGCCGATGTGGTCGGCCAGTGGCAAGACGATCTACTACATGTCGGACAAGACCGGCCCGGAGAATCTCTGGTCTGTGTCCTCAAATGGCGGCGCGGAAAAGCAGCTCACGCATTTCACGAATGGCCGCGTGCTGTGGCCCTCCATTGGCGACCACGGCAAGACGATTGTTTTTGAACGCGACCTCACGATCTGGAAGATGAACACTGCGACCGGCAAAGCGGAGCAGGTGCCCGTGGAACTGCGTGGCAGCCCTTCGGGCGTTGGCGAGGAGCATGAGGCGGTGTCTCATTTCTCTGAGATGGCGCTTTCGCCCGATGGCAAAAAGCTGGCTGTGATTGCGCACGGCGATGTTTATGTGACGACGGAGAAGGATGGCGGAGAGGCGATCCGCATCACGCACACGCCACAAATGGAGGCCAGCCTGCACTGGTCCCCGGACAGCACCAAGCTGATCTATACGTCGATGCGCGACGGAAATAGTAACATTTACGAGTACAATTTCGACACAGATAAGGAAACCCAGCTTACGCACGGCACGGCGCAGTGCGAGCATCCACGATGGGATCCCGACGGCAAGGCGATTGCCTATATTCGCGAGCGCAATCAGGTGCATCTGCTGACGTTGGCCAGCGGCAAGGATGAGGTGCTGGCGACCGACAAAATGTGGTCGCCCGATCTCGAGTTTTCGCCTGCCGGGGACTGGCTGGCCTACACGATTTACGGCTACGATGGCTTTCGCAACATCAAGGTAGTGCCCACCAAGGGCGGTACGGCGCGGCCTATCACCTTTCTTGCCAACGGAGAGACCGCTCAGCAGATGGCCTGGTCGCCGGATGGCAAGTATCTGCTGTTTGCCACCGCGCAACGCAGCGAGAACTTTGATATGGCGCGCGTCGATCTGACGCTGCATGTGCCGCAGTACCAGGAAAATCAGTTCTACGATCTCTTCAAGTCCCCTACTGAGCCGAAGAGTCCTAAATCTCCGGCTGAGTCCACGACGAGTGGCAAAGGCGCAACCACCAAGGCGAAGGACAAGAAGCCGGGGAGTAAGGCCAAGCCTGTTGACATAGTTTTTGAGGGCATTCGCGACCGGCTCTCACTGCTGCCGCTTGGGCTCAGCGCGACGCAGCCGGTGATCAGTCCCGATGGCAAGACCCTGGTCTTTCAGGCCGAGGTGGCCGGTGAAGACAACCTGTATAGCTGGTCGCTCAAAGAGAATCCGAAGACGCCTCCCGTGGCCAAGCAACTGACCGCGAGCCATGGCGACAAGTCGAACGTGCAATTTATGCCGGACTCGAAGACGATTGTCTTTCTCGAGAACGGTCATGTGATGAAGCTAGCGGTGAAGGGGGGACATGCGACGCCGATACCGGTGTCGGCGGATTACACCGTCAACTTCAACGTCGAGAAAAACGTCGTCTTCAACGAAGCCTGGAGCGACCTGGAGCGCCGTTACTATAACCCGGCGATGAACGGCCAGAACTGGAAGGCTGTCCATGCCGAGTTCGCGCCGTTTATCGCTGGAGTGGCCACGCCGGATGAGTTGCGCAGCGACATCAACCTGATGATTGGGCGGTTGAACTCTTCGCACTCTGGCATCTACGGCGGAGGCCATCATGCGCCGGAAGTCGGACGTCTTGGTCTGCGCTTTGATCGCGCGGATTATGACGCGGGCAAAGGGCTCGTCGTTTCCGAGGTCATTCCGCTCAGCCCGGCGAATGTGGGCGGCATCCAGGTGGGCGACAAGCTGATCTCGGTCAATGGCCAGACGATTGGCGCGGATACTGACTTCAACGCGCTGATGGAAAACACGATTGGCCGCCGCACGGTGCTCGAAGTTGCGACGGGATCGGCGGCTCCGCGAAAGGTGATCGTCAAGCCGATCAACCTGGGTGCGGAGAAGAATCTGCTTTACCGCGCGTGGGTGGAAAAAGAGCGCGCCTATGTCAACAAGATCAGCGGCGGCAAGCTCGGTTATGTGCACATGGCCGCGATGGAGGGCGATTCCCTCAAGCAGCTTTACCTCGACCTGGATGCGCAGAATGAGTCGAAGGAGGGCGTGATTGTCGATGTTCGCAACAATGATGGCGGCTTTGTGAATGGCTATGCCATCGACGTGTTTGCCCGCAAGAACTACCTCATGCTCACGCCGCGCGGGCTGCCCGCCTCTCCGGCACGGCAGTTGCTGGGCCAGCGCGCGCTGGGCAAGCCCACGGTGCTGGTGACGAACCAGTCCACGCTGTCAGACGGCGAGGACTTTACCGAGGGCTATGAGGCGTTGCATCTGGGCAAGGTGGTGGGTGTGCCGACTGCCGGCTGGATCATTTATACCGGCGGCACCAACCTCATCGACGGCTCGTATCTGCGCCTGCCGATGATCGAGGTGCAGACCATGGGCGGCCAGAACATGGAGATGCATCCGCGTCCCGTAAATGTGGAAGTTGTGCGCAAGCCGGGCGAGACGGAGGCAGGCACCGACTCGCAGCTTGCGGCAGCGGTGAAGGTGCTGCTGGCGCAAATTGAGCAAGGCAAAGCCGGAGCGAAAAAGTAGTCTTCCGAACTGATGATCGTTTACCTGCGCCCGGCTTCGGCCGGGCGCCTTTTTGCGGAGCGGCAGGGTTTCGTTCTCGGAGAAAAAGCGCTTTGCCGCAATCCCCCTACGCTATGCGATACTCCAATTAAATGTACAAACGCGTCGTCCTCAAGCTCTCTGGCGAAGCGCTGGCCGCAGGCCGCGGTTTCGGTGTCGATGTGGATCGAATTCATGAGGTCGCCCGTGAGGTGGCCGAGGTTCGCTCCCTGGGTGTAGATGTAACCATCGTGGTCGGGGGCGGCAACTTCTTTCGCGGGGTTGCCGAGCAGGCCAAGGACATGGATCGTGTCTCCGCCGATCACATGGGCATGCTCGCCACCGTGATTAATGCGCTGGCTATTCAAGATGCCATTGAGAAGCAGGGCGTGCAGTGCCGCGTGATGAGCGCGATTGAGATGAATCAGGTCTGCGAGCCATACATCCGGCGGCGGGCCATTCGGCATCTGGAAAAGGGACGGGTGGTTATCTTTGCGGCGGGAACGGGAAATCCGTATTTTTCAACGGATACGGCTGCCTCGCTGCGTGCCATGGAGATCAAGGCCGACGTGCTGTTGAAGGCGACCAAGGTCGAGGGCATCTATGACGCTGATCCTGTGCTGATCAAGGATGCGGTGAAGTTTGAGCAGATCACCTACATGGAGATTCTGCGGCTCGGGCTGAAGGTGATGGATACGACGGCCGTGAGCCTGTGCAAGGACAACAACCTGCCGATGGTGATTTTCAATATGAATGAGCCCGGCAACATTCGCCGCGTGGTGATGGGCGAGCGCGTCGGCTCCCTGGTGACTTCCTGAGTTCTGCAGCCCAATTTTTCCCTAGACTGGTCTCTGCCGTGATGGACAAGCCGCGCGATGACGCGGAAGCCCAGGCACGCGCGAAGATCAAGAAGGACCGTCTGCCGGCGCTGAGCGGCCTGCGCTGCTTTGCGGCGCTGAATATTGTCTTTTTCCACTTCTCGAATCCGAAATGGTTCGGGCCGTTTGCCCCCATTGTGGCCAACGGGTACACGTCGGTCAGTTTTTTTTTGCTGATGTCGGGCTTCATTCTGGCCTACAACTATGACGAGCGTGCCCGCGCGGGCCGTCTCAAGGCTAAGAACTTCTGGATTGCCCGTTTCTCGCGTCTTTATCCCGTCTATGTGCTGGCGCTGCTGGTTTCACTGGGCATGCTGGTGGCCGAATGGCATGTCAGGACTCACGCGCAGTTCTTCTGGGGCATTACGCTTACCCCATTGCTGCTGCAGGGCTGGAGCCCGTCGCTCTCGACCTTCTGGAATACGCCGGCGTGGACGATGTGTACGGAAGCATTCTTTTATCTGATCTTTCCGGCGGTGATTCTCTTCAAGCGGCCCAAGCGTCTCGGCTCGCTGCTGCTCTGGATGCTGTTTTTGTGGGATTGCGGCATGATTTTGCCGTCGCTCTATATGTATTTCCGGCCGGATGGCATTCAGCATGTCACGCGCTACAGCGATGGCTTCTGGATTCGCGCGCTGAAGTTCACGCCGCCTCCTCACCTGCCGTCGTTCTTCTTTGGCATTGCGCTGGCTGATCTGGACCGCCGCCTGCCGCGCGGCGCTCGCAGCCGCCTGTGGATGGGACTGGCCGGGGTGGCAGCCATCTATGTGATTCTGTACTACGGCGACTATATGCCGTTCCCCATGATGCACGATGGCCTGATGATGCCGCTGTTCGGCCTTGCGATTCTCGGGCTGGCGGGACATAACTTTATTGCGCGCTTCTTCGGTTTTTATCCGTTTGTGGCCGTAGGGCAGGCGAGCTACTGCCTGTATATTCTGCACTTCAATCTCTGGAACATCATTCACAACACGCACGTGTTGAACCGGCTGGGGCTGGCTCGCTTCGATCCCTGGCTCAGCTACGCGATTCTGGTGGCGATTGCGGTACTGGTGATGAAGTTCTTTGAGAAGCCCATGCAGAAGATCATCCGTGAGCGCTACTTGAAGAGCTATGGCCGCTAAAAGCGGCTGCTTTTCTCCTCCCGAATAATCCGCGCCGTACATGGCTGTTGGCTCCGTCAGGCCGTCTCTGGTGTGCCGGCTATGGTCGGGTGTCATCAACCCTCCAGAAGCGGGTTTGGGGGACGCTGGTGGCCATTTGCTGCCATGAAGCTGCTTCGCCTGAAGGCTCTGCGGGACATGGAGTGAGGCGGCCGTTCTTTGCGCTGATCTTTTCAGCAGTGCGGCGAGCGGAGTGACCATGCAGGATGCACCGGGCTTCATGGCGATTCAGCAACAGAAAAGGCCCGCCGAAGCGGGCCTTTTCTGGCATTTCTGCCTGTCGTGGTTAGTTGTTGCCGGTCGGAACCACCGTAACCGTCTCTTGCGAGTGGTTGCCGTGCGGCACAGCCACTACGCAGGTCGGCTGCGCTGCCGAGGGGTACGGCGAGTTCTGGTCAGTCGTCAGGCTGCCGGTATTCGTGTTCAGCTCCGCGCTGCTGACTTCGTTCTGCAGGAAGTTGGAGGTGAAGACGAAGCGATCAAGAGAAGGCTCAATCGTCACACAGGTGGAACCTGGGCCAGTCGGGAGTGTTGGTGTCGCATTGGAACTCAGCGAGCCGTTGGCCTGGTTGATGTTGTAGGACGAGATCGAACCGCTGGTGTAGTTCGTCACGTAGACAAACATGTCACGAGGATCTACCGTGATGCCGACCGGGAAGGTCTGCGTCGCCGTTGTGCCGGGGTTGAGGGGCACCAGCACGCCGCCATTCTGAATAGAGTACTCAATGATCTGATTCTGGGCTGCGTCGGTCGCGTAGAGGAAGCGGCTGGTCGGGTCAACGGCAATGCCCAGAGGAGCCGTGCCGGCCTCGAACGGGCTGCCGCTCAATGCTGTGAGCGCTCCGTTGCTACCGATGGAGAAGCCCGAGATGGTGCCCGCGCCCGAGGTGGGGGCGACGACCGGTACACCCGCCGTGGGGGGCGAGGTGGTCGTGACGATTGAGCCGGTGTTGACCACGTAGACGTAGCTATCATTGGCAGCCACGGCTACTCCCCCTGGATAGTTGCCCAACGGCCAGTAGCTCTGGCTGCCGTTGGCGACCGGGGTGCAGCTTGAGAACTGCTGGCTGCTGTTGAGCGGGAACTCGACCAGTGCGCCGGGGCCGGGATTCGTCTCAGAGTAAGCTGCCTGGCCATTGGGAGCCGGAGCGTATGTGTCTACCACGTAGAGCTGGGTGCCAGCCGTGTTCACGGCAATGGAGACGGGCTCGGTGCCGGGGGTGTTGCAGGTCTTCTGAGGATACAGCTTGGCGTCTGTACCGATGGCGAAGTCCACGATGGTGTTGTCATCACGGTTGACCACGAAGAGATTCTTCCCGTTGGGCGTGGCGACTTCCGCAACCGGGTTCTGGCCGCCGGAAGGGTAAGGCGAGTCGGGAATCTGGCTGATCGCGCCGGATTCCTGGTCCACCCAGTAGACGCTGATCTGTCCGGTCGCATTTTTATTCGCCGTGACATACAGAAAGTCGATGGTATTGCTCTGACCGCACGACGTAAGGCCGAGTCCTACGATGGCGGATACAGCGGTAGCCAGCAGAATCTGGCCCGGTTTGCTGAACTTCATGCGCTTCCTTCATCCTCTCCATTGCCGGGAACGGCGAGGGTCTTTTATGTGGGGTGTCCCGGATTGCATTGTAAAGGTTTGTGCGGTGTCCCCGCTAGACAAGGAATACCGCATAAAGCCAACGGAGCGAAGACGGCCTCCCGCAGGAGGCCGTCTCGGGGCCGATTAGTCTGTGTGCGAGTCCACCACGCACCAGGTGGGATTGCCCACGGTGGTGAACTGGCTCGATGTGCCATGCAGAGGAGCCAGATTGCCGGCCTGCGGGTTGTACAGGTTACCGACAATCGTGCCGCCGACATAGTCCGACGTATAGATGAACTGGTTGGTCGGGTCGACCACGATGCAATCCGGGGCCGATCCGTTTCCGTAGGGAGATCCCGGAGTTTCAGAAAGCGCCTGGCTGGTCGGGTTGATGTTGAAGAATGTGATTGCGCCGTTGCCGGAATTGATGGTTCCGTTCGATTGCGCATTGGCCACGTAAAGGAACGCGTCCTTGGAGTCGACCAGCAGAGCATCGGGGTCAGAGACCGCTGAGTCATTGGCAAACGGGCTGCCGCTGATGTTGGTCAATGAGCCGTTGGTTCCCGGCGTATACATGTAGATTTTGTTGGCGCCGGCATCGAGCAGGAAGACGTACTTGCCCGCGGCGTCGCCATCGATCACCGTGACGTTGGTCGCACCAGTTACGAAGGGTCCGTTGGTCGTGACGGTCAGCGCGCCGGTGCCGGTGTTCACGAGATAGGGGAAGACCGTCTCGACGTCGCTGTTGGAGGCGCTGCCGGCATCCATGACGTAAACGTAGCCGCCGGCGATGTGCATATCGACCGGGAAGCAGCCCACGGGGAAGTAGGTGATGCCGTTCTGCTGCTGGTTCTGGATCAGCGTCAGGATGCCGGTCTGCGAGTTCACGCTAAAGGCTGTGACCGCACCCACCGGATGATAGACGCCGTTGGCATCTTCGCAGGGAAAGGCCGAGCTGTAGCTTGAGGAGGCATTTGCGATCGTCTGCGTGCCGGGCAGGTAGGCCGGGGCATACTCATCGAGCACGTAGAGGTATTGGCCCGCAAACTCGGCCAGGCGCTGGGAGTCATAACCAGTGCTCTGATAAGTCTGCTGCGGCGCGACAGAACCGTCGCCACCTACGCTGAATACCGTGAGTCCATTGCCGGTGAAGGAGACGTTGCCCGTGCTATCGGTGCTCTTGACGCCCTGGTTGAGCACAAAGACGAAGCGGCCCGTGGTGTCTGACAAGGCGCGGATCGGATTGCTGCCGCCAGAAGGGAAGGGCTGACCTGGAACCGTGAACAGAGCACCATTGGTGCTGTTGATCTTGAATGCGCCAATCTGTCCGGCCTGGGTATTTTGCTGTGTACCCGTGACGTACATATAGCCGGTGGTGTAGTTCTGCTTGCACGCGGAAACCCCGATGGTGGCCGCAAGGGTCGCCAGAATAGCCAGCGAAGCCTGGCCGAAATTCCTAAACTTCATGCGCTTCCTTTCCTGGCCAATCCCGGGAGGTGGCGCAGGCAAACTGTAGGGATCGCTCCCGTCTGCATTGTAAAGCAGGCGTTTCCCCTTCGGCATCTGCAATCTCTACAGAATTCTTGGCGGGGAGTGATTCCTAGCTACTTCGATCCTCCCACAAAAACAAGGGTCACCGCGAACGGTGACCCTGATAAAGAGCAGAATCCGGTATAAAAACAACTACCAGACGCGGCAGGCGTTCTCTGGCATCATAGGATCGCCGATTTTGCAGCCGAACGCCTTGCCAAAGGCCGGGAAGTTGCGGACCGTACCGTTGGTGCGGAAGCGGCCCGGCGAGTGCGGATCAGTCTTGGCTGAGAGCGCCGCGACCTGAGGGGTGCGGTTTTCGCACCAGATCTGGGCAAACTCGATGAAGTAGCGCTGTGCCTCAGTGTAGCCGCCGATCTTTTCATTCAGCGTTTTGCCCTGCTTAGCCAGCGTGGTTTTGAGTGCCTGATAGGCGATGCGCAGGCCGCCGTTGTCGGCCGTGTTTTCGCCGAGCGTCAGGCGTCCGTTGAGGTGCACACCGGGAATCGGCTGGAAGCCGCCGTATTCCTTCACTTCGCAGTCGGTGCGCTGGTCAAAGGCCTTGCGGTCCTGCGGAGTCCACCAGTTGCGTACGTTGCCGTGGCCGTCATACTGGCTGCCCTCGTCATCAAAGCCATGCGTCATCTCGTGGCCGATCACCACGCCGATGCCGCCAAAGTTTACTGCCGGGTCCATTCCATAGGAGTAGAACGGCGGCTGCAGAATGCCGGCCGGGAAGTTGATGTCATTCTGCGGAGGATTGTAGTAGGCATTCACGGTGGGCGGAGTCATGCCCCACTCCTTCTCATTGACCGGTTTGCCGATCTTGTTCAACTGGCGATCCAGCTCAAAGTGCGAGGCGTGATGCAGGTCGAGAATGAAGTTGTTGCGGCTCACGGTGAGCTTGGAGTAGTCGCGCCAGTGCTCGGGATAGCCGATCTTCTGCCGGAATTCCGACAGCTTGATCAGAGCCTGTTTCTTGGTGGCTTCGGTCATCCACGGCAGATTCTGGATGTCGTTGCCGAGCGAGGTCTTGAGTGCGGCGACCATCTGTTCCATGTTCTGCTTGGCCTGGGGCGGGAAGTGCTGCTTGACCCAGTCCTGGCCCACGGCAAAGCCCAGAACGCGGTCGGTGAGCATGGTGCAGCGCTTCCAGCGGGCGGACTGCTCAGCCTGGCCGGCCAGGGTGTGCTGGAAGAACTCAAAGCTCGCCTGCTCGTAGGGCTGCGACAGCCACGGCGCCACGCCGTTGATGGCGTGGAAGCGCAGGTAGCTCTTGATGGCCGCGAGATTCTGCTGCTGAACCACCGAGTCCATTGCCTTGAAGAAGTCAGGCATGCCAACGTTGACCACCGGAATCGCGGGTGCGTTGATGCCTGTGAGAAATTCCTTCCACTGGAAGCCCGGGGTCAGCGCATCGAGCCCAGAGACTGGCATGGGGTGATAGACCCTCTTGGGGTCGCGCAGTTCCACGCGCGGCAGCGAGGCCTTGGCCAGAGCCGTCTCGATGGTGAGAACGCTTGCGGCTTCCTTCTGAGCCTGCGCCTCGGAGTCGCCGGTCAGCTTGAAGAGGGTGACCACATAGTCGTGATAGCGGGCGCGAATCTTCGTGGTGCGCGGCGTGTTCTCAAGATAGTAGGAGCGATCAGGCATGGTCAGCCCGCCCTGCCAGACGACCGCGATCTGCTGGGAGGAGTTCTTCTCATCCTGATCGACGCCGAAGCCGAAGAAGGAGGAGACTCCATCTCTGGAGCGGAGCTTGGCGAGCAGCGCCGGGAGCTGCTTCTTGTTCTTGAGACCGGCGATTTCGCCGAGCACGGGAGCCAGCGGCTTGCTGCCTTCGGCATTGGCGCGATCGGTGTCCATGCAGGCGGCATAGAAATCGCCATACTTCTTTTGCAGAGGTGTCTTCGGATCGTCGGCAGCCTGCTTCAGATCAAGATAGAGCAGGTACTGGTTGCGCTCGTTCAACTGGTTGAAGCGGCCCCAGCGAGACTGATCAGCGGGGATGGGGTTGTTCTTGATCCAGTTGCCGCAGGCGAACTTATAGAAGTCGTCGCAGGGGTTAACGCTGGTGTCGAGCGCCTTGAGATCAAAGCTGTGCAGGGCTTTGGGTTCTGTGGGTACGGAAGAATTGTCCGTGGGGAGCGCCTGTTGCGCCATGGCCATTCCAGTGCCCAGCAGCAGCACTGAGAGAACGCGAGTGACGTGCATACTTTCCTCTTGTGGCTGGTGTCAGCCGCAAGAAACGGCTGCCCAGCCTTGAATTGTGGTGGGAGAACAGTACCACGGTTGTAACAAATTCTGAAGGAAAGATTGAAGGATCGGTTACCGCCAGATGGAAAGCCCCCGGAGGCCATTCGCACGGGAGCTAATGAAGAAAGGGCGAGCACATGCTCACCCCTTCGAGTAAAAGTTGGCCTACTTCTAGAAGATCTTCAGGTGGATCACAAGGTACTTTTTCGGGTTCTTCCGAATCGCGGTGACCAGCGTATTGGAACTGGCTGCTACCTGGTCGAGGTGGTTATAAAGCGACGGGTTCTTGATCAACTGCCCCAAGGTGCCCTTGCCTGCGTTGGCCTGCTGCAGAATGGAGTCCAACTGCGTGACCGTATCGTTAAGCTTGTTGGCGAAGGCCTTGTTGTTGACCATCATGCCGAGCGCACCCTGGCCGCTGTTGACCTGCGTGAGGAGGTGATTCAGCTTGGTAACGCTCTGGTTCAGGTTGTTGTAGAGCGTGGGATCCTGGATGAGCTTGCCGAGCGTTCCTTGATCAGTGTCGATCTTGTTCGCGACGTCGTCGATTTTGGTGGCGGTCTCATTCAGGTGGTTGTAGAGGCTCGGGTCCTTGAGCAGCTTGCCGATGGTGCCCTGCCCACTACTGAGCTGCGTGGCAACCTTATTCAGCTTGGTTACGCTGGCGTTCAGATTGTTGTAGAGGCTGGGGTCACTGATCAGTTTGCCGATGGTGCCCTGACCGCTGCTGATCTGATTGATCAGGGCATTCACATTGCCCAGAATCACATTGAGTTGCTGGATGGTGCCCTGACTTGCCTGGATGACATCATTGAGGTTCGGAGTCTCATTGGTGGGCAATTGCGCGCCGTTCTGAATGGGGCCGCCCTTGGCCGTGCGGTTGTCTATATCAACCACCGTGTCTCCCAGCACGCCTACCGTAGAAAGACCGGCCTTGGAGTCAGAGTGGAGCTGGCCCTGATACTTCTTGCTCACACTCATGATGACTTCCACTGGCGTCAACCGTGGTTGGGCCACGATCTTGATGGCCTTGACGTTGCCAATCGTCACTCCGTCGAGATTTACGGGAGCGCCGACCTTCAGACCTGCGGAGTTCTCAAAATAGGCGTGGAGGCGGATTTTGCCGGTAAAGAATCCACCTGTATTGCCTGACATGAGAAAGATCAACGCCATCAGCGCCGACAGGGCCACGATGATCAGAACGCCGACTTTCAGTTGAGACCATTGGACTTCCTGTTGACTTGGCACAGACCCCCTCAAGAAACAGCAGCTTGGCGCGAATTGCGGAGTTCTCTTATCGATTTTAACGGCTGCAAGCGCCTGGTTTTAATTCTGGTTGGATGAGGGAAACTCGAAACTCGTTGCAGAAGAATCGGATAAGGGGCTGGAAGTGGTTTCTGTTCAAGGCCATACGCATTCTGCCGAACCTGTGGAAATGGTCTTCTCACATCTTTGTGCGTAATCTACCACGCAGTTTCGACCGATCAAGAGGATGTGCTGGGATTCGAGAGCCAATCCATTCCTGAACTGCGGCTGATCGGAAGATCTGACGGCGCGCCTGAGCGCATGGTCTATTACCTGACGGGCGCCATTGCCGCCTGCGGTGGCCAGATGCTCAGCCGGCGGTTTCACTCCGATGGTTCGGCGGCGATTGAGTGCGAGTTTCTGCGCGTGCACTGTGTGGATATGTATGGGGTGCTGTTGGCGGCCGGGCTGCATCTGAGCCGCAGCTCGCACCTCAAGATGGCGGAACTCTGCCGTTGCACCCATGCGATGCCGGGGGGCTTTGAAGATCAGAGGGTGATTCTTGAACTGGAGGTCATGGACCAGTCCAGCGAATTTCCATCCCCAGCCCGGCGCCGCTCTGCCTGAGCCGGCTCAGGAGCAGCACAAAGCCCGCCGAGCGGTCGCTGCGGCGGGCTTTGTGCTGTGTATTGTGGTTACTTCACTTCAAACGAGCCCTTCAGTGGCAGGTTTTCCGACGAGTCCCCGGCAAAGACCGTGAACTTGCCCGGATCGACCTCCCAGCCATGCCGGGCTTCGCTCCAGTAGGCGAGTGCCCGATGGCCGAGCGTGACCACGACGTGCTGGGTCTGGCCGGGCTCCAGGCGAACCTTCTCAAAGCCCTTCAGCTCTTCGACTGGCCGCTTGATTTTGGCGGAGGGGTCGCCGACGTACACCTGGGCCACGTCCGCACCGGCCCGATCGCCGGTGTTGGTGACGTCGAAGGACACCTGAATTCCGCCCGCCGGAGTTGCTGCTTCCGGCGAGATCTGCAAGTGGCTGTACTGGAAGCTCGTGTAGGACAGACCAAAGCCGAAGGGGAAGAGCGGCTTCTTGTCATAGGTGGTGTAGTAGCGGTAGCCGAGGAAGACGCCCTCGCCATACTTCACCGGCTCAACCTGACCCCACGGCACCTTGGGTCCGTAGTAGTAGTGATAGGTCGGGTTGTCCTTCCATGTCCGCGCCCAGCTCATGGGCAGATGACCTTCGGGATCGTGCTCGCCAAAGAGAATCTGCGCCAGGGCTACGCCGCCTTCCTGTCCCGGGTACCAGGTCTGCAGCAGCGCCGGAACGTTGTCGAGCCAGCCCTGAGTAGCCACCGCTCCGCCGGCGACCAGCGCCACGATGGTGTGCTTGTTGGCCTTGGCGACGGAGTTGATCAGCTCCTGCTGGCCCCAGGGCAGGGCATAGCTGCGGTCAAAGCCTTCGCTCTCGGTCGCGTGGTCAAAGCCCACGGCCACCACGGCTGCGTCGGCCTGCGCGGCGATCTTGGCTGCTTCGGGGTCCACGACCTTGTCCGTGGCCACGATGCCCATGCCAAAGCGGGGGTATGAGGCGTCGGGCCAGTACTTCACTTCAATGTGAGCCGCCTGACCGGCGGTCAGCGTAATCTCCGCCGAGAGAGGTGCCTGGCCCTCATGCTCGGTCTCTTCCAGCACCTGCTTGCCGTTGACCATGACCTGGTAGCGGTCAGAGCCGCCGGCACCGGCCACCACGATGTATTGGCCTGTGGTCTTCGGCAGGAACTCCGCCGTCATGCGCATGCTCTTGCGCACCTTGGCTGCGGGAGTCCACTCCTGCGCCACATAGGCGTCCATGGAGGGCTGCGTGTGTACTTGAGGTGTGCCGGTGAAGTTGGGGTTGTCAAAGGTCTCTACCTTGACGGCGTTCCATTTGCTGCCGTTGGCCGGAACCACCCACTTCGTCTGCTGGAACAGCTCCCTGGTGGTGGGCAGGCCCTGCAGATAGAGAACCTTGATTTTTTCGCCGCCAAAGCGCATCAGGCCGGTCAAAAAGCTGGTGGAGTTATACGGGGTAACGTTTGAGCTGCCGCCGGCCTCAGGCATGGGCCATGCGTCGGGGCCGATGATGGCCAGCGTGCGCACCCGTGCCGGGTTGAGCGGAAGCAGATGCCCGTCATTCTTGAGCAGAGTGGTGCTCTCCAACGCCTCGCGGAGCGCGACCTGTGTGTCCTGGAAGTCGTCGCGTGGCACGCTGGTGTCGAGCTGGTCATGATTGAGGAAGCCCCAGCGCACGGCATCGCGCAGAATGTCTCGCACCTTGTCATTGATGGTCGCGACAGAGACCTGGCCGCTCTGAATGGCAGCCGACAGCTTTTTCGGGCTCATGTATTCGGCAAAGGGCATCTCGAGATCAAGACCGCCGTTGGCTGCGCCCACCGTGCTGTAGGTGGCTACCCAGTCGGACATGAGAATGCCCTTGAAGCCCCAGCGCTTGCGCAGAATGTCGATGTTCAGTTCCTTGTTCTGCGTCGAGTGCTCGCCATTGACGAGATTGTAGGAGTCCATGACCGCGCCGACATGGCCCTGCCGCACCGCTGCGCGGAAGGCCGGCAGATAAATCTCATGCAGCGCCTGCTCGCTGATGATGGCGTTGATGTTGTGGCGGTCATACTCGGCGTTATTTGCGTCGAAATGCTTCACGGTGGCGATGACGTCCTGGCTTTGTACGCCCTTGATCCAGGGCACCACCATGCGGCTTGCCAGATACGGGTCTTCGCCCATGAACTCGAAATTGCGGCCATCCATGGGTGCGCGATAAATGTTCACGCCTGGGCCGAGGATGAAGTTAACGCCGCGAGCCCGCGCGTCGCGGCCCAGCGCCGTACCGATTTCGCCGGCCAGGCTTGGGTCCCAGGAGGCAGCCAGAGCGATGTTGGCGGCGTATGAGGTGTCCGGGCCCCAGGTGCGCACGCCGAGGGAGTCGTCTGACATCTTGAGCCGCGGCAATCCGATCGACGGCTCGGCATGCGTGTACATGCTGTCCACGCCGCCCAGCAGTTCCAGCTTCTGCTGCAGGGTCAGCTTCGCGAGCAGAGCGTTCACCTGCTGCTCCACGGCCGGGCTGTCGGGAATGGGGCCCTGCGCCTGAAGCGCGACGGGCGCGCCTACGGCAAGCATCAAGGCAAGAACCGCTGAATGAAACCTTTTATTCCTCACTGGTAAAACTCCTTATTTAACGGCGCAAACAATTTACCAGAGCGGAATAACGGTTGGACAGGCTGGAACAATCGTTTGTCTGGTCGCGGGTCGGGTTTAGATGATGCTTTCAGGCTCAGGGCCATGCAGACAGCCATGCGCAAGGCCGTATGACGGCACATCTACCTCTTTTGGAGTGGGTGTCCGTCGGCGGTCATGCTGGCGAGCTGCTGCTCGTCATAGTTGAGCAACGAGGGCGTCAAGCGCGCATAGTGCAGCTCGGCAGAGATGTCCTGACCGTTGTGCAGTACGAACTCCGCGAACTGCCGCAGCGCCCGCTGCTTCGCGGGGCTAACGCCGTCACGAGGCAGAATCAGGTAGTTCAGGCCGACGATGGGATAGGCTGCGGGTGCCGTTGCCGGGGGATTGACCACCACCGTATTCGCATTTGCGGTCAGCTTGTTCTGAAATGCGTCCAGAGCGGCGGTCGCGCTTGCGCCGGTGGGCGTGATGAAACGTCCGGCTGCATTCTCAAGCGCCGCCGTGTGCAGGTAGTTTTCCTGGGCGTAGGTCAGCTCCACATAGCCCAGGCTGTAGGGAGAATCGCGCACTTCTGAGGCGAGGTCTTCGCTGCCTTCGCTGCCGGCCCCTGCTGGCCAGTTCACCGTGGACCCGGCGCCAGCCTTTTGCTGCCAGGCGGGGCTGGCCGCGGCCAGATACTGGGTCAGCAGGGCAGTCGAGCCGCTGCCATCGGTGCGGTGAAAGACGGTAATGGTGTGAGCGGGAAGCGGAATGCCTGGATTGTCCTTTTGAATCGCTGGATCATTCCATTTTGTGATTTTGCCGAGAAAGATGTCTGCCAGCGTTTCGCCGCTGAGGCGCAGCGTTTGCCGCATGCCCGGCAGATGGTAAATGATGCACACCGGTCCAGCCGTCTCCGGCAATTCCAGCAGTTGCTTCGCGGCCAGTTCCGCCGGGGGCAGCGGCTCATCGACGGCCGCGAAGGCCGCCTTGCCGCTCGCAAGCAGGGACAAGCCGGCCGCGTCGCCGGTGGAGGCATAACTCATGGCCACGTGGGTGTGAATCTGCGAGAAGTCCTTTGTCCAGCGCTGCATCACGGGGAACACGAACATGCTGCCCGCGCCCACCACCGGCAGCGGAGGCTGGCTCACCCTGGAGTTGCAGGCGGTCAAGCCGGTAAGGGCGAGCACCAGTCCACTGGCGAGAAGAGTACGGCGATTCAGCAAAGCTCCTCCTTCGCTCGAGCACGGAAGCGCTTGGCGATTGCGGCCTGTTGCAAGGCATGGCAGGCTCACCGCCATTAGACGCACCAGGCAGCCCGGCGGCACTAAAAGGCTGCGAGCCGGGCTAGTATCTTCCCGGCTCGCGACTACGTATTTTAGAGAATCTAGCGGGCGAAGCTACGCACCCACTCCACAATGCTGGGCATGGCGATGCCGCTTGGTCCGCTCGACATCCAGGGCTTGGCGTCGTCGATCCAGGCCGTGCCTGCGATGTCAAGATGCACCCAGGGCGTGTCGCCCACAAACTCTTTCAGGAACATGGCCGCCGTGCTCGCGCCGCCGTAACGGCCGCCGACGTTTTTGATGTCGGCGATGGGGGAGCGGAGCATCTCGCGGTATTCCTCGTCGAGAGGCAAACGCCAGAACTTCTCGCCCGACTGGCCGAGAGCTGTCTCGAAGTGCAGCCATGCATTTTCGTCATTGGAGAAAGCGCCCGCATTCACGCCCCCCAGCGCCACCATCACCGCGCCAGTCAGCGTAGCCGCGTCAATGAGGTGAGTTGCGCCGAGCTGCTTTGCGTAGGCCAGTCCGTCGGCCAGCACCAGGCGGCCTTCCGCGTCGGTGTTGAGCACCTCGATGGATTTTCCGGTCATTGAAATCTGCACGTCGCCGGGTTTCTGTGCTTTGCCTGAGGGCATATTCTCAGCCGAGCAGATCACGCTGATGACTTTGACGCGGGGCTTGAGCAGAGCAATGGCGCGCATGGCGCCGATCATGGCTGCCGCGCCCGCCATGTCATATTTCATCTTCTCCATGCTGTCGGCGGGCTTGAGCGAGAGGCCGCCCGAGTCAAAGGTGATGCCCTTGCCCACCAACCCGAGCACGGGGCCTTCGGCCGCACCCTCCGGCGTGTACTCCATTACGATCAGCGCGGGCGGCTCGTCGGAGCCCTGGGTCACGCTCCAAAAGGAGCCCATCTTCAGCTCATGCAGCTTTTCACTGCTGTAGACCTGGCAGCGCAGGCCCTGCTCGGCACACATCTTCTTCGCCTGCTCGCCGAGGAGGGTGGGCGTCAGACGGTTGCCCGGCTCATTGACCAGCGTGCGGGTGAGATTCTGCGATTCACCCAGCGCGATGCCCTCATGCAGTCCGGCTTCCACCGCCTTTTCGTCAGAGCCCTTGGGCAGTGCCAGCGTCAGCGATTGCAGGCTCTTGTCCTTGCGATCGGAGCGGTAGAAGTCCGGATCAAAATCGGCGACGGCCGCGCCATGGCCCATCGCGCGCGCGGTGGCCAGGGCATCCAGATCCTCAGGGAGCGCCAGCGTGACTTCGCGAATGCCCTTGGCCCGGGCGGCGCGAACGGCGCTGCCTGCGGCCTTGCGCAAGGCATGCACGGTCAGCCGGGCCTGTTTGCCGGCGCCCACCAGCAGCAGACGCCGCGCGGCCATCCCTTGCGGGGCATGGACCAGCAGGGTTTCGTTGGCCTCTGCCTTGAAGTCTCCGCTGGCCAGGATGGTTTTCGCTGCGGCTGCCAGCGCAGCGTCGCGGGTTAGCAGTTGGACTTGAGGTGAGGTCTGAGGCCCATTGGCCGTATCCGCGGCAGGGGCCGTGTCAGTGGCGAAGACGGCCAGCAGTTCGGTCTCAATTTGGGCGAGAGGAGTCGAAACGAGGGTGGTTTTCATAGTCACACCCATTATGACGGCCTGTGTGGCCTTTGTGTCGGGAAGGCTCAGGCCTTCTTGCTGCGGTCGATGGCGGCGCGGGCTTCGCGGTCGGCCTCGCGTTTGCGCTCGGTTTCGCGCTTGTCCCAATCCTGCTTGCCCTTGGCCACGGCCAGCTCGCACTTCACGCGCCCGTTGCGGAAATAAAGCCGCGTCGGGATGAGCGTGAATCCCTTCTGCTGCGTCTTTCCCCATAGTTTCTTGAGTTCTGTCTGGTTCAAGAGCAGCTTGCGGGTGCGCAGCGCTTCGTGATTCGTGTAATTTCCGTGGGAGTATGGCCCGATATGAGCATTCAGCAGAAAGGCTTCGCCGTCTTTGATGAGGCCGTAAGCGTCTTTGAGGTTGGCTTTGCCCTCGCGGATCGACTTCACCTCGGTTCCGCGCAACGCCACACCGGCCTCATACTTTTCCAGCAGGAAATAGTTGTGGCTGGCCGCCCGGTTCTGGGCCGCGTCCCGCTCGCCGGCCGCGACGGGGTCGCGAGGCTTCGGCTTGGCGCTGGGAGTGGGTTGCGTCTGGATGGTCGTATGCTTTGCCATGGCTCTGGGTGCAATTTCTCATGCTAGCATGCAGGGGCTTTGCCTTCTCCCGCAGTGACGGGCCCGCAGCCGGAGGCCGGATTGCCTTGAGTGGATGCGGCTGCGAGCGGGCAGGATGCAATACTAAGAACAATCGTCAGCCGGCCGCGGAACAGGAGCCGCGGAAGTCTTATCGAATCTGGAGTTTCATGAAGCGCAGCACGCTCGCATTTGCCTTTGCTCTCAGCCTGGTCCTGATTTTTGCGGCCGCCCCACGCGCGCAGGCTCAGTCCGCGCACCGTTTGTACAAGCAGGGCCAGAAGGCCGAAGACCGCGGCGATCTGCAGGCGGCCTACGACGACTATTCCCAGGCATATAAGAAGAAGCCCTCGGACGAGCGCTACCGAGTGGCCTATGAGCGCGTGCTATTCCCGGTCGCGGCACAGCATGTGCAGCATGGCGAGCAACTGGAGAAGCTGGGCGACAATTCGGGCGCGCTGGCCGAGTTCATGCAGGCGCTGACGATTGACCCGAGCAACGAGCTGGCCTCCCAGGACATTGCCGCGCTTCGCAACAAGATCAACGCCGCTGCGAACCACAACAACAGCGAAGCCCCGCGCACGGCCGGAGAGGCATTTGCCCAGCTCGCACCGCCGTTGCAGCTCAAGCCGATCTCCAACGAGCCGCTGACCCTGCACATGGTCGAGGACAGCAAGGTGATTTATGAGACCGTGGGCAAGGCCGCCGGCATCAATGTGCTTTTTGATCCGGATTACGTCTCGAAGCGCATTCAGGTAGATCTGGCCAACACCACACTGTCGCAGGCGCTGCGGATTATTTCGACCGTATCGAATACCTTTTATCGCGTTATCACCCCCAACACGATTTTTGTTGCCGCGGACACGCGCGCCAAGCGCATGCAGCTCGAAGATCAGGCCGTGCAGACCTTTTACCTGCACAACGTGACGCAGCAGAGCGACTTCACGGATATTCAGACGGCGCTGCGCAATGTCTTCCAGACCGCGCATATCTTTGGCGTGGCCAGCCAGAATGCGATTGTGATGCGCGCCACGCCCGACGAACTGTTGCTGGCTCGTCAGCTTATTCATCAGCTCGATCAGCCCAAGCCCGAGGTGCTGGTGGACGTGGCGGTGCTGGAAGTCAGCCGCAATTTCGAGCGCAAGATCGGTCTGCAGCTTCCGCAGACCGCGACGGTGAACCTGCAGGCATCGACGTCGAGCAGCAGTTCCAGCTCATCTTCTGGGAGCAATTCTGGTTCGACGCCCACGACTTCCAGCGGGCTGACGCTGAACAATCTGGCTCACCTGAACTCGAACAACTTTGCCGTGACCATCGGGCAGGCAGAAGCGGATCTGCTGCTGACCAATACGGATACGCAGATCATTCAGGAGCCGCGCATCCGCGCCTCGGACGGGCAGGATGCGCAGTTGAAGATCGGCGAGAAGCTGCCGGTGGCCACCGGCTCTTATCAGACGGGTGCGGCCACGGCGATCGTCAGCTCGCTGGTCAATACGCAGTTCCAGTACCTCGATGTGGGCGTGAACATTGACGTGAAGCCTACGGTGCTCTCGGATCACGACGTCTCGATGAAGGTGAAGATTGACGTCTCCTCGACCAATGGCACCGAGAACCTGGGCGGTGTCGATGAGCCGATCATCACCCAGCGTGTGGCCGACGAGACGATTCGCCTCAAGAATGGCGAAGCTAATCTGATTGGCGGCATCCGGCAGGTGCAGACCAGCAATTCGCTGAGCGGCACGCCGGGGCTGTCAGAACTGCCGCTGCTCAAATACATTTTCGGCGTGCACGACCATACCGTCTCGAAAGATGACCTGGTCATTCTGCTGATTCCGCACGTGGTGAGCGCGCCGACGACGAATCCCAATGATCTGCAGCCAATTGACACCGGCACCAGTGACGCCTTCCAGGTGCGGACGGTCAGCCAGAGCCAGCCCGCTCCGCAGCCTGCGCAAAAGGCGCCCGCGGCGCAGCCAACCACTCAGGCCGTGACGCAGACTGCACAGCCACAGACGTCGGCTCAGGCGGTTGCGCATCAGGCGATGCAGCAGATGACGCAGGAGGCGAGCAGCGGTCCGCCTGCGTTGCTCAAACTCATGCCGAGCCAGACCACGGTGAAGCCGGGCAGTACCTTCCAGCTTGCGGTGCATATGGAGGGCGGCCGGGATGTATACGCCGTGCCGATGAAGCTCAAGTACGATGCCTCACGTCTGAGTCTGGTCAACGTCAATCTACAAGGGGCCGGGCGAGCGCAGATGAGCTTTCTCGGCAAGGACGGCCAGGCTGTGGCGCTGGTGCATCGCGATGACGGCGGCGGCAATGTGGAGATTTCCGCCTCGCGGCCACCTGGTGTCAAAGGCGTGAGCGGTAGCGGCACTCTGTGCGTCCTTACTTTCAAGGCGACGGCTCCGGGCGCGGCGACCGTGCAGATTACCCGGCCCGTGATTCGTAACAGCCAGCAGCAGACCATGCCAGCTGTGGGCTCGCTCGCTGTGGTGCAGGTGCAGTAACAGGTGTTTTCTCCGCTCCAAACCGGACAAAGGCGCAAGCCAGCAGGCTGCGGGAGTGCGGCTAGCCGCTGCGAAGCCGGACTGACGCTGGTCGAGTTGATCGTGACGGTCACGATCATCTCGATTCTGGCTACGGCGGCGCTGCCGATGATGCGCTTCCAGGCCAAGCGGCAGAAGGAAGAAATGCTGCGCCACGATCTTTGGGAGATGCGCGCGGCCATTGATGCGTATCATGACGCCGCCGACAAGGGCGCCTTTCAGACCAAGGTGGACAGCATGAACTATCCGCCTAGCCTGCACAAGCTGGTGGATGGCGTGGACATTCAGGGCAAGACGGTGCGGTTCCTGCGCAAGATTCCGGTTGACCCGATGACAGGGCACGCGACCTGGGGCAAGCGCTCCATGCAGGATGACCCGGACAGCACCTCATGGGGTGGCCAGAATGTCTTTGATGTGTACTCATTGTCAGACGGAACAGCGCTGGACGGGACAAAATACTCAACGTGGTAAATGTGCAGAAACATCTTCGCAGGCGGGAGCAGGGCTTCACGCTGATTGAGCTGATTGTCGTAATGATGATCATCGCGATTCTCACGGCGATTGCGGTGCCGCGCTTTACGGCGGCGATCCAGAACGCCCGCGAGGCGGCACTCAAAGAAGACCTGCACGTCATGCGGGACGCCATCGACGCCTACACGATGGACAAGGGCAAGGCGCCGCAGTCGCTCGATGACCTGGTGCAGGCCGGCTATCTGCGCGCGATTCCGACGGACCCGATGACGCATTCCAGCCAGACGTGGGTCACCGACTCGAGCGACACTTTGATGGACGTGAACGAAGAGCAGAGCGGTATTGATGACGTCCACAGCGGCTCGGATGCGACGGGCTCGAACGGCCAGCCATATTCCAGTTGGTAGCCGAAGACTGTCCAGTTGTGTGGTCCATCCCCTAAAATCAAGGCGATGAATCTCGCCTGTGCCTTAGACATTCCCCTGCCTGCCGTTTCGGAGGTCTATGACGTCTGCGCGGCGGTGATGCGGCTCTCTCAAATGCATTGGAGTGGTTCGGCGGGCGGACGCCTGCTGGCTGTCTTTGGCCTGGAGCCGCGAGGCATTGCCACCGTGGTGGCTGGCTGCGTGGCGGGAGCGGCGGTGCTGGCCATCGACGCGGATCGCGAGCACGCCAAGCAAATGCTGCGTTTCGGCATCTGCGACTTCGTGGTGAATGATCTCGATGAGGCGCTGCGCATTCTGAAGAATGAAGTGCGCAAGAAGCAGCCGGTCTCTGTCTGCATGGCGGCTGACCTTGAGGCTTGCGCGCAGCAGATGGTGGAACGCGGCCTGCAGCCCGATCTGCTGGCGGGTGCTCTGGATGGAGCGGCAGCAGTTCTTCAGGAACGGGGCGCGGCGGTGCTGGGAGCGGATCAGGACGCTCCGGCTGGGCAGCGCGTGCTGTGGCGTTTTCGCAGTGCTGGAACGTTTATGCCGCTGCACATTCTCACACAGGTGGACCATCTGGCAGCAGATGCGCTCGATCCGCGCATGGCAGAGACGCCGATGCGCCGCCTGTGGCTCGAACGCGCCCCGCGCTACCTGGGCCGCAAGCTGGCAGCCGAGCGCAGCGTGCGCATATACCCGGAAGAGTTCGCGCGTTTTCAGGCAGCCCTGGCCGAGGATGCCGCGCTGGCTGCGCGGATTGAAGTGCGGGCGGAGGCTTAAGCCAGCGGCGTGCGCTGATTCTGCTTCATGGCCTCGGTTGCTTCGGCGGCCACTCGATGAATTTCACCCCAGAGTTCTTTCATTCCCAGGCCGGTCTTGGCTGAGCAGAGCAGCAGATTGTCTGCTTCGAGTGCCCGGCTCAGGGTCTGTTTGGCCTTGGTGCGGCCATTGCCAGAGAGGCGGTCGGCCTTGGTGGCCACGACGAGATAGGGCCGCCCGATGCTGCGCAGAAATTCCGTCAGTTGGGCGTCACTGGGCTGCGGCGGAATGTTGCTGTCCACCAGGCACAGGCATAGCGCAAGGCTGGGCCGCTCGGCGAGATACGGCTCGATGAATTTGGGCCACTCGGCGGAGATGGATTTCGAAATCTTGGCATAGCCGTAGCCTGGCAGATCAGCGAAGAGGAAATTCGGCTGCTGCCGCTCCGGCGAGGTGGTCAGGCTGAAGAAGTTGATGGCGCGCGTGCGCCCCGGCGTGGACGAGACCTTGGCCTGTTTAGAGCCGAGCAGCGCGTTGATGAGGCTCGATTTGCCCACGTTGGAGCGGCCCAGAAAGGCGAACTCCGGCGCGGTGACCGGCGGGAAATGCTCGGGAGCCATCGCCGAGCGCATAAATTTGGGATAAACCTGCATGTGTCTTATCAGTATAGAGTTCGCGGCTTCACGATACCCTGAAGCGGTGAAACGCAAACGAGTCTGGTTGAGCTGGAGCAGCGGGAAAGACAGCGCGTGGGCCCTGCATGTGCTGCGCCAGCGGAGCGATGTAGAGGTGGTGGGCCTGCTCACCACGTTGAACGGGCACTTTGATCGCGTGGCCATGCACAGCACCCGCCGGGCGCTGGTGGAGGCGCAGGCGGCCGCCGCTGGGCTGCCGCTGGTCACGGTTCCGCTGCCTTGGCCGTGCAGCAATGAGCAGTACGAGGCGGCTATGGCCGGAGCCTGTGCGCAGGCGCGCGACGAGGGCGTGGAGGCGATGGCCTTCGGCGATCTGTTTCTTGAAGACGTGCGCCAGTATCGCGTGGACAAGCTGGCTGGAACAGGGCTGGAGCCGGTTTTCCCGGTGTGGGGGCTGGATACGCGCGCGCTGGCCGAAGAGATGATCGCCGCGGGGGTGAAGACGCGGCTGGTCTGCGTCGATCCGCGCAAGCTGGGCAAGGAGTTTGCCGGGCGCGATCTGGATGCGGCGCTGCTCGCAGAGTTGCCGCCGGAGGTGGACCCCTGCGGCGAGCGCGGAGAGTTTCATAGCTTTGTGTATGCCGGGCCGATGTTCCGCAAGGAGATTCCGATAGAGAGCGGGGAAGTGGTGGAGCGCGACGGCTTTGTGTTTGCGGATGTGAAACTGCGCGGCGCTTGAAGGTGGCCTCGCGCACCTGACGCCCGCGCTGATACACTCACCTGTTTTGACGAGTCTGAACCTGGCCGTCAAAGAACATCTGCGACAAGGAGCAACAGCGTGAGCGAAGTGAAACGGGTAGGGGTGCTGGGCGCCGGCACCATGGGCAATGGCATTGCGCATGTCTTTGCCAAAAGCGGATATGACGTGCGGCTGTGCGAGGTGGAGCAGCGCTTTCTGGATCGCGGCACTGAGACCATCCGCAAGAACCTGAGCCGCGAAGTGAGCAAGGGCAAGCTCTCGCAGCAGGATGCTGATGCGGCGCTGGCGCGCATTGCGGGGACGCTCGATCGGGGGGCGCTCGCCGACTGCGATCTGATTGTGGAAGCCGCGACGGAGCGCCTGGAGGTGAAGCGGCAGATTTTTGAAGACCTTGACCGCATTGCGCCAGCCGGGGTGATTCTGGCGAGCAACACCTCGTCCATCTCGATCACGAAGCTCGCTGCCTTCACCGGGCGTCCGGAGCAGGTAATCGGCATGCACTTCTTCAATCCCGTGCCGGTGATGAAGCTGGTGGAGGTGATTCGCGGGCTGGCAACCTCGCAGGCCACGTTCGATACGGTGAAGGCTCTCTCGGAAAAGCTGGGCAAGACGCCGGTCGAGGTGAATGATGCGGCGGGCTTTGTTTCCAACCGTGTGCTGATGCCGCTGCTCAATGAGGCCATGTATGCCGTGATGGAAGGCGTCGCCACGCCCGAGGCTGTGGACCAGGTGTTTCAGCTTGGCATGGCGCATCCCATGGGTCCGCTGACGCTGGCGGATTTCATCGGGCTGGATGTGTGTCTCGACATCATGCGCGTGCTGCTGGAGGGGCTTGGCGACCCGAAATACCGCCCGTGCCCGCTGCTGATTCGCATGGTCGATGCCGGATGGCTGGGCCGCAAGAGCGGGCGCGGATTCTTCCGCTACGAGTGAGGTAGCCGCCGGGATGCGGGGCCGGATTTCGGCGGCTGGATTCACACCGAAGAGGCGTATCCTCAAACGTATGGTTCGGATGACAGTACTCGCCAGCGGTTCCAAGGGCAACAGCACCCTGGTGGCGAGCAGCCGCACCCGCCTGCTGGTGGATGCAGGGCTGTCGTGCCGCGAGATATTCAAGCGCATGCGGGCAATGGGCGAGAGCGTCGAAGACCTCGACGCTATCCTCATCACGCACGAGCATCAGGATCACGTGCAGGGCCTCGCCGTCACGGCTCGCAAGCTGGGCATCCCCGTTTATTTCACTGAGGCCACGCATCGTGCCTGGATGCGCTGGATGACGCCGCGCAAGCGGCTCACCTATGCCGAATGGCTGGAACAGCAGAAGGCGCTGACCGCTATCGGCAAAGAGCCAGCCAGCGACGGTGAAGAGGCCCAGGACGCGGCGCAGGAAGAGCGCGAGGAACTGACTCTCGATCTGGCAGCGGCCGCCCAGAGCGGCACGAAGCCAGAAGCATCGGACCCGGGCAAGGCGGAGAAGGATCCCTGCGAGCTGCCCGGCGTCGAGTACTTTCGCGCGGGCGCGGACTTCTGCATCGGCGACATCGCCGTGCGCCCCTTCACCATTCCGCACGATGCGGTCGATCCGGTGGGGTTCGTTTTTGAGGTCGAGGGAGTGCGATTAGGGTTCGCGACCGATCTCGGATACATCCCGCCCAACGTGCATGCTCATCTTAAAAAGTGTGATGTGCTGTTGCTCGAAGCCAATCATGATGTGGATATGCTGCGTGACGGCCCCTATCCCTGGTCGGTGAAGCAGCGCGTCATGTCCCGGGTGGGGCATCTCTCGAATGCTGCGGCGGCGGAGTTCCTGGAGAACTCCTATGACGGCCAGGCGGCCTATGTCGTGCTGGCGCATTTGTCCGAGAGCAACAACATGCCGGAACTGGCCAGGGTGGCGGCAGAACAGGCCCTTCGGAACCACATGAGCCTGTTAGCAAACAAGTTACTTCTGGCGGAGCAGCATGCGCCGCTGGACCCTATTGTTTTGTGATCAAAAATGGTAATCTTACCTATGCCCCTCCTGATACCCACTGATGTTTTTTAGCCCCGTGCGGAGCAGGTTGAGCTTGCAAGGAGGGTGATATGGCAATGAAAACTTGTAACGATCCCGTAGTTGGCGACATTCTTTCCAGTTGGCGCTATGACATCTCCGGAATTGTGCCCGAGATGCGGACCGATTACGAAGAGCATCTTGCCACGTGCCCGTTTTGCCGGTCGCGGCAGCGCCTGCACCGCGCCATTGATATGGTGCTGATTGGCGTCACCACGCTTTCGAGCGTGATTTTTGTGCTGGCATTGGCGATCATTCACAAAGTCGAACCGCTGCGGACGTTTGCCCTGTTCATTTTCCACATTCAGCACATCGCTGTGGTGCTCACGCTGCAGGTAGTGGCCCTGGTGGGTCTGCTGGTTTCTTTGCTGGCATGGGTGCTGGTGGCGGTGGCGACCCCTGCCCCCATGTACCTGACCGGGGTAGCGCTGGCGCAGGCCCGGGTGCTGCAGGCACGCCTGCCGGAAGAGTGGCGCAGCCGCTTTCAGCGCGGCGCTTTTTAAGCGGATTTTTCAGTGCAATTGAAAAGGCCGGGACTCGTCCCGGCCTTTTTGTGCTTGTCTGGCTGCTCACTTTGCGGGCAGTTCCATGGCTCCGGTCAACTCTGAGACCCGGGCAATGTGCCGCCGCGCGCACCAGTGCGCGAGCGAGTGGCTGATATTCTCCACCGCCCGGGTATCGGCATAGCTGGCCGTGCCAACCTGCACTGCGGTGGCCCCGGCCAGCAGAAACTCAACGGCATCTTCTGCGGTGGCGATGCCGCCCATGCCGATGACCGGAATTTTGACGGCCTGCGCCGCCTCCCAGACCATGCGGACGGCGATGGGCTTGATGGCCGGCCCGGAGAGCCCTCCAGTGATGTTGCGGATGCGGGGTTGACGAGTCTCGACGTCGATCGCGAGAGAGACGAAGGTGTTCACCAGGGACAGGGCGTCGGCTCCGGAGGCTTCCGCGCAGCGTGCCATGGCTGCGATGGAAGTGACGTTGGGCGAGAGTTTCACGATGACCGGCCGCCGGGAGTAGTGGCGGCAATGCGCGACCAGTTCGGCCAGTGCGCCGTGGTCCGCGCCAAAGGCCATGCCGCCGTGCTTTGTGTTGGGGCAGGAGGCGTTGATCTCGTAGGCGGCGATGCCCTCGGACTCGTTCAGCTTGCGGATGACAGCGACATAATCCTCGACCTGGTAGCCGAAGACGTTCACGATGACGGCACATTTATAGCGGGCGAGCGCAGGCAGTTTGTCGCGCAGAAAGGCCTCGACGCCGATATTTTGCAGGCCGATGGCATTGATCATTCCGGCGGAGGTCTCAATGAGCCGGGGCGCGGCGTTGCCGGCCATGGGTTCGCGCGAGATGCCTTTGGTGACGAAGCCGCCGATGCGGTCCAGCGAAACAATGTCTTCAAACTCGATGCCGTAGGCAAAGGTTCCGCTGGCGGCGATCACAGGGTTAGCCAGCTCGATGCCGGCGACCGTCACGCGCATATCCACTGTGTGGGAATGAGCGTGTGTACCGGGTTGCGAGCTTTTTTCGGCGGTCATGCGCGAGCTTCCTGTGAGGGCGGTTTCGGCGGCCCGGCTACGGCGTGAATCGTTGCGCGAAAATGGGTGATAGACAAATTCATTGCTAATTGAGTGTAAATCCGCGGGAGTTTTTGCCCGCCTGAGGGGAATGGTTGCCTCATTTATTGCATCCAAGTAAAGAGAATGACGACAAAATTGAGTTGCCACACCTTGCCTGCCGGCTGGGAAGGAGCCCCCGCGCAGGCGAAATTCTGGGAAATATTGCAACAGAGCCGCCGCTGGCTGTTGCTGCTGGACTATGACGGCACGCTGGCTCCTTTTCATCAGGACCGCATGCTGGCCGTGCCCTATGCGGGAGTTTCAGAACGGCTGGAGGCGCTGGCCGCCCGCACGAGGGGCCGGGTGGTGATCATCAGCGGCCGCCAGATTGAAGACCTCAAGCAACTGCTGCCACTGCGGCAGCCCCTGGAGATGTGGGGGTCGCATGGCCGCGAGCATCTGCAGCACGACGGCAGTTATCGCGTCGTAGATCTGAATCCTGCGGAGCGGCAGGTGGTGGATGGGCTCGCGAACGAGATGGCGGTGCGCGGCTGGGGACACCAACTGGAACATAAGCCGACGGCGCTGGCAGTTCACTGGCGTGGGCTGCCGGAAGAGGCACAGCGGTCGATCCAAAATGCCGCCGAAGCCTATTTTGCGAGCGTGCAGGCGCCGGCCACGCTGGAGATGATGCCCTTTGAGTCGGGCATTGAGCTGCGGTCGCGCTCGCGCACCAAGGGGCAGGTGGTGGCGGAGATTCTGGCCGAGGAGCCGGACGACGCACCGGCTGCGTTTCTGGGCGATGACTGGACGGATGAAGACGGGTTTGCCGTGCTCGGGGAGCGCGGACTGGGCATCCTGGTGCGGCCGGAAATACGCGAGAGTCGCGCAAAGTTTCATCTGACGCCGCCCGCCGAGCTGATCCGGTTCCTTGACCACTGGCTGGAACACACGAAAGAGAGCATCGCATGAAAGAACGCGAAGTGGTGATTGTTTCGAATCGCCTGCCGCTGTCGATCAAGCACGACCAGGGCGTGACCAAGGCCCGGCGCAGCAGTGGCGGGCTGGTGACGGCGTTGCTGCCGATTCTTAGAGATAAGGGTGGCGTGTGGATCGGCAATGCCGGTACGCATGAGGACGAGCATGTGACCGAGCTGCTGCAGGAGGAGACGCGCAACGAAGGATTCGGCTGCGTGCCGATCTATGTGACCGAGCAGGAAGACCGCAATTTTTATGAGGGTTTCTCCAACCAGGTCCTCTGGCCGCTCTTCCATGACTTTATTGGCGAGTGCCGTTTTGAACCGGCCTACTGGGAGTTTTACCGCAAAGTCAACGGGAAATTTGCCGATGCGGTGATGAGCGTCTATCGCGGTGACCAGACGCTATGGGTGCATGACTACCAGTTGATGCACGTCGCCGCGGCACTGCGCGAACGCGGCTGCAAGGGCCGCATTGCTTTCTTCCTGCATACGCCGTTTCCTTCCTATGACGTGTTTGCCAAGCTGCCGTGGCGGCGCGATCTGCTGCTTTCGCTGTTGCAGTATGACCTGATCGGCCTGCAGACCGAGCGGGACACACGCAACCTGGTGAGCTGCCTTCGCCGGCTGGTTCCTGAGGCGGTCATGAGCACGACGCACACGGCGCATCATGTGATGTTTCAGGGACGGCGGATTGTCATTCAGGACTTTCCGATCTCCATCGACTTTGAGGAATTCTCGCTGGCGGCCCGCGAGCCAGAGGTCGAGGAGCGGACGCGGTCGATCATTGCGCGCATGGGCATGGGGCAGATGATCTTTGGCGTGGACCGGCAGGACTACACCAAGGGCATTCCGCATCGGCTGCGCGCTTATGGGGCGCTGCTGCGCCGGCGGCCTGACCTGGTGGGCCGGGTGCGTCTGGTGCAGATTGTGGTGCCGAGCCGGCAGAATATTCCCGGTTATGAGGCGCTCAAGGCGCGCATTGAGCATCTGGTGGCCAGCATCAATGGCGAGTTTACGCAGCCGGGCTGGGTGCCGATTCACTATATCCACCGCTCCATTCCTCGTGAGGAACTGCTGGCGCTTTACCGCGCCGCCAATGTGGCGCTGGTGACGCCGCTCAAAGACGGCATGAATCTGGTGGCCAAGGAGTTCTGCGCCACGCGCATCGATGACCATGGTGTGCTGGTCTTGAGCGAGTTTGCCGGGGCTGCGGCGGAGATGTATCGCGGTGCCCTGCTGGTGAACCCGTTTGATGTGGAAGGCGTGGCCGGGGCGCTCGAACAGGCTCTTGAGATGCCCCTCAATCAGCAGCAGGAGCGGATGCGCAAGCTGCGGCGCTTCCTCAAGCACGCCAACGTGCATCGCTGGGTGAATGAGTTCATGCAGGTCATTGAGCACGTGAACCATCACGGCTCGACGCGCTCCCATCAAGGCTCTGCACGCTCGAAGTAGAAGTAAAAGCGCTCAGAAATTGCGAAAGGCTGCCGGTGACGGCAGCCTTTCGCTAGAAGCAGGAACCGGAATGACTAGCGGGCGAAAGAGGCGATGGCGCTGGCTTCGTCGTCCTTGATGTCGAAGACGGTGTAGAGCTTGGTGATCTGCAGCAGGTCGTGGACCTTCTTGGTCAGATTCAGCAGCTTCAGGTCGCCGCCCTGGTTGTGCACGGTGGTAAAGGCGCTCACCAGCTCGCCAATGCCCGAGCTATCGATGTAGTTCACATCGCCCAGGTTCAACAGAATCTGCTTCTGTCCCTTGGCCAGCAGATCGCGAACGGCGTCGCGAAGCTGCACACTGCCTTCCCCCAGGGTGATGCGGCCGCTAAGGTCGAGAATCGTAACTCCATCCACCTGACGGGTGGTCACTTTCATGCTCACAGAAAAATCCTCCGTTAAAGAGTTGGTTTGGCAGTCCCCAGATGCTTGATGAGGGTGAGCTCAGTTCCCGGATGCAATTGCCTGAAGTGTACTTCATCCATGAACGAGCGGATGAGAAAGATGCCTCGACCGGAGCCGCGCAGCAGATTCTCAGGCGCGAGGGGGTCGGGTAAGGTTGCCGGATCGAGTCCGACGCCTTGATCTGTGATGCGGATGATCAGATCGGCGCCGGTGTTCTCAAAGCTTGCGGTGATGCGTTTGTCCGGATCGTATGCATTGCCGTGCAGCACGGCATTGACGGCAGCCTCCCGCACGGCCATGGAGATGCGGAAGGTTTCGTCGTCATCGATGCCGGCCTGACGCGCCATCTGTTCGGCGGTCTGTTCTACCTTGTCGACACTGTCGAGCGAGGATGCGAGCGTGTAGGTGATACGCGTTTCCTCTTTTCCCTTCAAGTAGCTTTCCTCGCCTTTTTGCGAACAGCCTGCCTGTGAGGGCAGTTTGCTTGCTCAGCCACGGGATGTCAAGCAGAACGGTTTTCAGCCCGGGGTCCGGGATGCGCCGAAGGGTAAATTCCTGCGGGAAAACGACAGAAGCTCGCCGCAACTTTCTGTAGGTGGAATGGGTTGAAAGAGGCATGCAGTTGGCAGTACAGCAGTACCTGGGAGAAAGCAAATGAAGCCGCGTAACTGGAAATTATTGGGCATTGCCCTATTGGCTTTGAGCACCAGCATGGCCCTCGCGCAGGAGTCGGGCCGGACCATTCAGCAACGCAAGCACGCGCAGCAGCACCGCATTGCGCAGGGCGTGCGCAGCGGTCAACTTACCCGCCGGGAGTCCCGCAACCTCAAGGCTCGTGAAGCAGGCATCCGCCATGAAGAGCGCCACATGCGTGCAAACCATGACGGGCATCTGACCCCGTCCAATCGCGCCCGCATTCAACGGCAGCAGAACCGTACCTCCCGGGCCATCTATAACAAGAAGCACAACGCCGCGCACCGCCCCTACTAGCGGCGTTAGCCATTCCTCAGATCGCGCCGTCCGGAGGGGAGAAAACTCCTCCGGGCAGTGCGCGATTTCCCTCTGGCCGCCCTGTTAGACTCGACCCGATGGCCGCCCCGCACACGCGTACCACCCTGACCATGCTGCTCGGCACTCCCGTGGCTGAAGCGAGCGGGCACCTGTGCGGCAAGGTGAAAGATGTGGCCGTGGCGACGGGTGCTGAAGCTGGCAAGGTGGTGGGCCTGGTGCTCAAGGGGCGCGATGGCCTGCAGGTGGTCTCAGCCATGGACTTGCGGCGCACACCCAGCGGCGCGCTGGAGCTGCGCCCGGCCGCGATACTGCGGCCCCTGACGCAGGAAGAGAGCTTCATCCTGCTGCGGCAGGACCTGCTCGACCGGCAGATCATTGATGTGCATGGCCGCAAGGTGGTGCGGGTCAACGACGTGGATCTGCAGTGGGTAACCCATGAGCACCTGCATGCTCATCCCGATCACGAACTCGAGCAACTGCGGGTTACCGAGGTGGAGATTGGCCTGCGCGGCGCCACCCGGCGGCTGCTGCTGGGGCTGATGCCGGCCGAGACGCTGGACCGGCTGGTGCGGCGCATCCCGACCAGCGCGATTCCGTGGGACTTCGTGGACATGATCGAAGTGGACCCGGCACGGCGCGTGAAGCTGAAGATTGAGCATGACCGGCTGGCCCAACTGCACCCTTCCGACATTGCGGACATTCTGGAAGAACTGGCTCCGGCCGAGCGCGAGGCGCTGCTGACCAGTCTGGACGAAGAGGTAGCCGCCGAGGCTCTCGAAGAGGTCGATCCCAAGCTGCAGAAGTCGCTGATGCAGTCGCTCGATACCGAGACGGCAGCGGCCATTGTGGAGGAGATGGACCCCTCGGCGGCGGCCGACCTGCTGGCCGACCTGAGCGAGGAGCAATCCGAGGCCATTCTGGAAGAGATGGACCCGGAAGAGCGGCAGGAAGTGGAAGAGCTGCTGGAGTTCCGGGAGGATTCAGCCGCGGGCCGCATGACGACCGAGTATGTCTTCGCGTCTCACGAGGCGACGGTGGCCGATTGCATTGAGGCGCTGCGCGAGTTTGAGGGCGATCTTGAGACGATCACCGAGATTTATCTGCTCGATGACGAGCGCGTGCTGCAGGCCGTGGTGCCGCTGGCCCGTCTGATGCTGGCCCGGCCCGAGACCCGGGTGCGCGTGTTGAGCGAGCCGCGTCTGATCACCTGCGATCAGGACGCGCACCAGAACCACGTGGCCGAGCTCTTCGACAAGTACAACCTGCGAGCGCTGCCGGTACTGGACAAGCAGCGGCGGCTGGCCGGGGTGGTTGAGGCCGACCATGTGATCGCATTTTTGCGCGAAAGGCTTTGATTCGCCTTCCAGCATCGCGTTCTTCCTCATGCGCGCGTGATATGTTCGCCAAGGAAGCTGTAGCTTCCATAACCCATGTAGGCCGAGAGCACAACGCGCCGCGATGCTGAAACGCTGGAGAACCCGGATCCTGTTGTTCCTGATGGTCCTCGGACCGGGATTTATTACTGCGAATATCGACAATGATCCGAATGGGATTTTTGTTTATTCGCAGGCAGGCGCGCAATACGGATATTCGCTGCTCTGGACCATTCTGCCCGTTACGCTGGCCCTGATTGTGGTGCAGGAGATGTGCGCCCGCATGGGGGTGGTAACCGGCAAGGGGCTGAGCGACCTCATCCGCGAAGAATTTGGCCTGCGCATCACCTTCATCATGATGGTGCTGCTGGTGATTGTGAACTACAGCAACGTCATCGGCGAGTTTGCGGGCATTGCGGGCAGCCTGGAGCTTTTCCATCTCACTAAATACGTCTCGGTGCCGGTTTGCGCGCTGCTGGTATGGCTGCTAGCGGTGAGAGGCGATTACAAGAGCGTGGAGAAGATTCTGCTGACCGGCTCGCTCTTCTACCTGGCCTACATCGCGACCGGCATTCTGGCCGAGCCGAACTGGCACCTCTCCTGGATGAAGACGGTGCAGTTGCCGCACAAGGCTGACTGGAAGCAGAACGGCTACCTGCTGATGGTGGTGAGCATTATCGGCACGACCATCGCACCGTGGATGCAGTTTTACCTGCAGTCCTCGATTGTGGAGAAGGGCATTCGCGTGCAGGACTACGCGGCCTCGCGCGCGGACGTGATTGTGGGGTCGATCTTCACGGACGTGGTGGCCTGGTTCATCATCGTGGCCTGCGCCGGCACGCTGTGGGTGCATGGGCTGGGGCAGATCAACGTGCCCTCGGATGCGGCCATTGCCATGAAGCCGCTGGCCGGCAATTATGCCTTTCTGCTCTTCGCATTCGGGCTTTTCAACGCAAGCTTTTTTGCCGCCTCGGTGCTGCCCATTTCCACGGCCTACACGGTCTGCGAGGGGCTGGGCTTTGAGTCTGGCGTGGATAAGAAATTCAAGGAAGCGCCGCTCTTCTATTGGCTCTACACGATTCTGATTGTGGGCGGCGCGGCGGTCGTGCTGATTCCGCACTTCCCGATTGTGCAGTTCTCGATCTTTTCGCAGGCGCTGAACGGATTGCTGCTGCCGGTGGTGGTGATTTTCATGCTGATGCTCATCAACCGGAAAGACCTGATGGGCGAGCACACGAACTCGCACTGGTTCAACGTGGTGGCATGGGTCACGGCGATTGTGGTGATCGCGCTGTCGCTGGTGCTGGTGGTGCAGACGCTGTAGCTACAGCAGCTTGCCCGCCGCGAGGTCGCGCACCAGGTCGCGGTCGGCGGCCAGAAAGTCGAAGCCGGGCAGCGTATGCAGGGGCGTCCAGCGCAGATCGTGGAAGATCCGGTTGGTCAGCTCGCCTTCGAACTGGTGTACGGCGAAGAACTGCAGATCGACCGCGCCGCCATTGCGGTAGGTGTGGCGCGTGTGCGCCACCTGCTGGCCGATCGTGGCCTCGATGCCCAGCTCTTCATTCAGCTCGCGGCGCAGAGCCTCTTCGGGGGTTTCGCCCGGCTCGATCTTGCCGCCGGGGAATTCCCATTTGAGCCCCATGGGCTGGTCCGGGCGGCGCTGGCACACAAGCACTTCCTCTCCGCGCAGAATCAGCGCGGCCACCACGAAGCGAACCGTGCGATGGGGAGCGGGTTGTGTGTCCTGAGCGGTCAACGCTTCTCCGGAATGAAATCTCTCAATGTCTTTTTACAGGAATTTGATGCGCTGCAAGTCTCCAGGAGGCAAAAGGGAATCAAATTGCTCAGGGTGCAGGGCCTGCGCGATGGCCGCGAGCCCACGCAAAAGAGTGGGCGCGGGCGTGTTGAGCCATTCGTCGCGAATGCAGTAGACGCGCCCTTCACGCGCGGCGCGCAGGGGCTGCCAGCCGCGCTGCTCCACGATGCGCTCCAGCGGCACGCGATCTCCGGCACCGCACCATGCGGCCAGGATTACGTCCGGATCAGCGGCAGCGACGGCCTCTGCCGTGGTGTGCGAGCCGGGCTCGCCGAGAAATTCTCCTCCGGCGGCTTCTACCATCTCTTTGACCCAGCCCTGGGAGTGAATGAGCGGCTTGCCCCACTCCTCGCAATAGACGCGCAGGCGCGGCAGGCCGGCACTCTCGCGCCGGACGGACTCGATCTGCGTCTGCATGCGGGCGATGAGCGCTTCGGCCTCAGACGCGGCGGCGGAGACGGAGCCGATCAGCCGGATGTCCTGATAAATATCCGGGAGCGAGTGAGGGGCCAGCAACAGGACAGGGACGCCGGCCTTGAGAATGGCGGTCAGCGACTCCTGCCGGTAGGGGACGGATGCCAGCACGAGATCGGGCCGCAGGGGCAGCAGCTCTTCGGTGCGGGCCGACCAGGAATCCTGCACGAGGGGCAGGCCGCGCCCGGCGAGGGCGGGCACGACCTCAAGGCAGTATTTGGTGCAGGCGGCAAGATGGTCGAGGCGGCCCAGCGCATCGAGCGTGACGCTGATGCTGGGCTGCAGCGAGAGCAGGCGCACCGGTCCTCTGGCCCTTCAGCCCTTGTGGTCCGTCATGACGGCTTCCGGATAATAGACCGTCCAGCCACGTTCGCAAGAGAGGTCGCGCAGGGCCGGGGTTGGGTTGACCGGGAAGGCCCGCCTGGCGATGGCCAGCATGGCGGCATCGTGTACGGAGTTGCCAAAGACCGCATCGGGCTCAGGGATGCCGGTGCGGCGCAGCGCGACGGCCTTGCCTTCATCGGTGGGCACGTCGATGATCTGGCTGGTGATGATGCCGTCCTCGACCTCAACGCAGGCCGCGAGCACGCGGCTGGCCGGAATATTGAAGCGGCGCACGCCCTCTTCAATCACCCAGTTATTGGTGGAGCTGACGGCCCATATCTCGGTTCCGCGCGCCTGCAGCAGTGCGACGAGCGAGCGAAGCTCAGGAAAAATTTGGGGCTCAATGTGGTGCTGGAAATATTCGGCGGCGGCGCGGCGCAACTCGTCCTCATGCAGGCCTGCGTAGACCTGCACCATTTCGCCGCAAATCTGCAGTTCAGAGACCTCGCCATGGCGATAGAGCCGATGGCGGGAGTCGATCCAGTCGCTGGCGTTGCGCGAGAGCAGGCCCACGTCCATGGACCAGGTCATGAAGCCGTAGCCGGCATCTCCGCTCCAGAGGGTGCCGTCGCAATCAAAAACGGCCACGCGCGGAGCGAGGTTCAGAACTTCGTGCTCAAACTCCTGCAGCGTGTAGCGTGAGGCGGTCGTTGAAGTCGTCAAAGTGCAAACTCCTCAAAGATTATTGTGCTGGATGGGCGTGGAAAATGCACCTGAGCGGGGAAGTGCAGGGAAGAGCGGGTGCCGGAAGTGATTCTCATGTTGGTTCCCTTGTGCATCGCGTGTGGCGGGCGGCTCGGCATCTCCCGAATAATGAAAGGGTGACTGCGACCCGCACGACCGATCTGCTGCGCGACTACCAGAGCTACCTGCGCGTCGAAAAAGGTCTGCGGCCCCTGAGCTGCCAGGCTTACCAGAGCGATCTGCTGCTGTTCGCAGAGTATCTGGAGAGCATGAATACAGCTTTACTGGATGCACGCAGCGAGCATGTGGCTGGTTTTCTGGAGCATTTGAATACGCATGGAGTGGTTTCGCGCTCGGTGGCGCGCAAGCTGTCGTGCCTGCGGGGCTTCTATAAGTGGCTGATTCTGGACAAGCGTATCCACCGGGACCCGACAATCAACATGGATTCGCCCTCGGCGTGGAAGATTCTGCCGAAGTCGCTCGCCGAGGAGGACATGACGGCCATGCTCGACCGGGCCCGGCTGCTGGCCGAGCACCCTGAGGCGGACGGAATCGCGCTGCGGAATTACGCGATGCTGGAACTGCTCTATGCCGGAGGATTGCGCGTCTCCGAGCTGACTGGGCTGCGTGTGGCCGATCTCTCGCTCGATGCCGGGCGCGTGCTGGTGCGGGGCAAAGGCGACAAGGAACGACTGGTTCCGCTGGGGCAGCCGGCGGTGGCTGCGCTGCGGCAATATCTTGACCGGGGGCGCGCCGAACTGGCCCGGAAGGCGCGCGGGGCGCAAGGCACGCTGTTTCTTTCGGTGCGAGGCAAACCGCTCACCCGCGAATACGTGTGGAAGCTGGTGCGCCAGTACGGGGCGAGTCCGCACATGCTGCGGCACAGCGCGGCCACCCACATGGTGGAGCACGGCGCGGATCTGCGAACGGTGCAGACCTTTCTGGGGCACGCCGATATTGCCACCACGCAGGTCTACACACATGTGGCTCTGGGGCACCTGAAGGCCGTGGTGCGGCAGCATCATCCGCGAGGGAAGCGCTCATGAGCGAGGCTACCGGCGTGATGACTCAGCGTGTCGAGGCGTATCTGGCCGCCATGCGAAATGAACGCGGCTCGTCGCCGCACACGCTGCGCGCTTATACGCGGGAGCTGCGGGACTTCGCCGCCTATGCCGAGCGGCTGCTGGGCAAGAATGCCGGGGTCAAGGCATTGGAGCACCCGCATATTCGTGCCTATCTCGGCGAGCTGTATGAGCGCGGCCTGTCGAAGGCCTCGGCGGCGCGGGCGTTGGCCGCGATTCGCTCATGGTGCAAGTGGCTGGCGCGTCACGGCGAGCTGGAGCAGAGCCCGGCCGCGCTGGTCGCGACGCCCAAGCTGCCCAAACATTTGCCGCGCGTGCCTACTATTGAGGATATGAACCGGCTGGTGGATGCTTCGAGCGAAGAAGTGGCGGCCTGGCCGGCGCGGGACCGCCTGATTCTGGAATTGCTGTATGGCTGCGGTATCCGGAATGCGGAGCTGGTGGGCATCAATCTGGAAGACATTCAATGGACGAACGAAGCCATCCTGGTGCGCGGCAAGGGCCGCAAGGAGCGTTACGTGCCGATTGGCGACGCCGCGGCGCAGGCGCTGCGGACTTATCTGCCGGAGCGCAGCCAGAAACTGGACGCCGCCGGGAAGGATTCTGCCGCGCTGCTGCTGAACGCGCGTCTGCGCGGTCAGGGAAGGCTCACGACGCGCAGCGTGGGGCGCATTGTGAAGCAGATGGCGCTGGCCCAGGGGTTGCCGGCGGACGTGCATCCGCACACGCTGCGGCATGCTTTTGGCACGCATCTGCTGGAGGAAGGTGCCGATCTGCGGGCCATTCAGGAGCTGCTGGGCCATGAGCGGCTCTCAACGACGCAGCGTTATACGCAGCTCACCGTTGGGCAGGTGGAAGCGGTGTATGACCGCACCCATCCCCGGGCGAAGTAGGGGCCGTCGGGCAAGTGTGGTATAACTAGGCAGTAGCCCCGGTTGTACGCCGTCCGCAGTCGATCTCGCGGGGGCCGAACCCGCGGGCTTTTTCTTATGCCCACGGCCATCCTCATCGACGGCGGATACTTTCTCAAGCGTTTTCCGAGTTGTTATCCCGGCCGGGACAGACGAGACCCGGCCCTTGTAGCCCGAACCGCCTTTGAGATTTCCCTTTCTCACCTGAAGGAAGTTTTTGGCCGGCGTGACTCGGGTACGGAAACAATTCTTACGCGAGAGCTGCACCGAATATTTTTCTATGACTGTCCTCCGCTGCAGAAGCGCGCGCACTATCCGGTCAGCCGGCGCCCGGTGGATTTCTCAAAGACTGCGGAGGCCACTTTCAGGCTTGGCTTGCATCAAGAGCTGCGCAAGACGCGAAAGATGGCTTTGCGGCTGGGGCACCTGGCAGATCACGGGGAGTGGCAACTCCGGCCCGGAATACTGAAAAGCATTCTTGGAGGCAGTCGCCAGTTTTCCGATCTCAAGGATGACGACTTCACCTACGAGGCTAAGCAGAAGGGTGTTGATATGCGCATTGGGATCGACATCGCGGCTTTGGCTTACAAAAAGCAGGTAGATCAAATTGTTCTGCTTGCCGGGGATGCAGACTTCGTTCCGGCCGCGAAATTAGCACGTCGGGAGGGCATAGATTTTATCCTCGATCCAATGTGGCGTGATATTCATGAGAGTCTCAGCGAACATGTCGATGGAGTGCGATCGACATGCCCCCGTCCCGTCCAAGCCCGCGAGTAAACTAGTTCTGAGGGAAATTCATCTTGATCGGTAGTGTTCTAACCAAAGTTTTCGGAACCAGCAATGAGCGCGTAGTGAAGCGCCTGTTGCCCATTGTGGAGCAGATTGGCGCCCTGGAGCCGGAGATCGAAAAGCTCTCGGATGAGCAGTTGCGCGCCAAGACGGTGGAGTTTCGCGCCTATGTCGCCAAGGCAGTCGAAGGCGTGGAGGATGAGGACGAGCAGCACAAGGCCATCCAGCGCGCTCTGGACGATCTGATGCCCGAGGCCTTTGCCGTGGTTCGCGAGGCCGGCCGGCGCGTGCTGCGCATGCGGCATTTTGACGTTCAGTTGATTGGCGGCATGGTGTTGCACCAGGGCAAGATCGCCGAAATGAAGACAGGCGAAGGCAAAACGCTGGTCGCGACCTTGCCGTGCTATCTGAATGCCCTGGCCGGGCGCGGCGTTCACGTGGTGACCGTCAATGATTATCTGGCCAAGCGCGACGCCGAGTGGATGGGCAAGATTTATGAGTTTCTGGGCCTGTCCGTCGGCGTGATCGTGCATGACCTGGATGACGAGCAGCGCCGCCAGGCCTACGCCGCCGACATTACCTACGGCACCAATAATGAGTTCGGCTTCGATTATCTGCGCGACAACATGAAATTTGACCTCAAGGACTGCGTGCAGCGCAAGCACTTCTACTGCATCGTGGACGAGGTCGATTCGATTCTGATCGACGAGGCGCGTACGCCGCTCATCATCTCCGGTCCCACCGATCAGACTACGGACAAGTATGTGCGTGTGAATCGCATTATTCCTGCGCTCGAACAGGGCGAGGAGATAGAGAAGGGCGAAGAGAAGATTCTCACCGGCGATTTTGTGGTCGATGAGAAGCATAAGACCATCTCGGTGACGGATGAAGGCTGGGAGAAGATCGAGCAGTTGTTGGGCATCGGCAACATTGCCGACCCCGAGAACTGGGACCTGAAGCATCACGTGGAGACGGCCATCAAGGCCCACTCGCTCTACAAGCGCGATGTGCAGTACGTGGTAAAGGATGGCGAAGTCATCATCGTGGATGAGTTCACGGGACGACTGATGCCGGGCCGCCGCTGGTCCGATGGTCTGCACCAGGCGGTCGAGGCCAAAGAGGGCGTGAACATCCGCCGCGAAGACCAGACGCTGGCGACCATCACCTTCCAGAACTACTTCCGCCTGTATAAGAAGCTCTCCGGCATGACCGGTACGGCGGAGACCGAGGCGGCGGAATTCGACAAGATCTACAAGCTTGAAATTGTCGTGATTCCTACGAACCGCCCGCTGCTGCGCGTGGAAAATCCTGACGTCGTCTTTCGCACCACGCAGGAGAAGTACTTCGCTGTGGCCGATCAGATTGCGGAGCTGAACAAGAACAACCAGCCCGTACTGGTAGGCACCACTTCGATTGAGAAGTCGGAGCTGCTCTCACAGATTCTCGTGCGCAAGGGCGTCAAGCACGTCGTGCTGAACGCGAAATACCACGAGCGCGAGGCCGAGATTGTAGCCCAGGCCGGTCGCCTGGGCATGGTAACCATCGCCACCAACATGGCGGGCCGTGGTACCGATATTCTGCTGGGCGGCAATGCCGACTTCATGGCCAAGCAGGAATTGCTCAAGAAGGGCATGGCGCGCTCGATTAGCCCCGCCGAGGGCGCGATCAACCCGATGGCGGCCCAGGGCATGCTGCGCTTCTACTATCAGGGCCAGGAGTTTGAAACGACCCAGGAGAACTGGGACCGCGTCTTTGCGCAGCACAGCGCGATCGTCGCTCAGGAGCGCGAACAGGTGCTCGCCGCCGGCGGCCTCTACATCATCGGCACCGAGCGTCACGAGTCACGGCGCGTGGACAATCAGTTGCGCGGCCGCGCGGGACGCCAGGGCGATCCCGGCGCTTCGCGATTCTATCTGTCGCTCGAAGACGATCTGATGCGCATCTTTGCGCGCGAGTGGGTCTCCACGCTGCTGCAGCGGCTGGGTATGGAAGAGGGCGTGCCGATTGAGTCGCGCATGATCTCCAACCGCATTGAGAAAGCCCAGATGGCCGTGGAAGGGCAGAACTTTGAAGCCCGCAAGCATCTGCTGGAATACGACGATGTCATGAACAAGCAGCGCGAGGCCGTGTATGGCCTGCGCAACCAGTTGCTGGCGGGGCTCGATCAGAAAGAGCTCATCGTTGAGGATTACGTTCCAAATATCCTAAGCAGCATCTTTGATAAGTACGCGCCGGAAAAACAGCATGCGGACCAGTGGAACTGGGAAGAGATTCGCAAGAAGCTGATCGATCACTTCGGTTTTGATTATCAGGCTGACGGACTCGACGTTGCAGATCTGACTCGGCATGAGCTGGGTGAGGAAGTCTTCTCGCGCCTCAAGGAGCGCTACCTCGCCAAGGAGCAGTTCATTGGCGAGGAGCCGATGCGCTACCACGAGCGCATGATCATGCTGAGCGTGCTTGATGGACTCTGGAAAGATCACCTGCTCAACATGGACCACCTCAAAGAGGGCATTGGCCTGCGCGGTTATGGCCAGCAGGATCCTCTCATCGAGTACAAGCGCGAGTCCTTCGATATGTTCGAGGCGATGATGAACCGCTTCCAGGAAGACACGGTTCGTTATCTATACCTGATGCAGATTGTGGGGCCCGACGGCCAGCCGATGCAGGTGCCCACGCGGCTGCGCCCTGCGGACGCAGCTCCGAACGGCGTGGTGCATGCGGAGCCGGCACAGTTGAACGGCAGCGGGCCGATTCCCGAACAGGTTGCGCCGCCTCCGCCGCCTGCGATACCGACTCGCCAGCCTTCCACGACCATTGATGCCATTGAGCGCGAGTTTGAGAAGAAGAAGCAGCAGGAGTTGAGCCACGCCCGTATGGCCGGTGGAGGCGATGGCAGCGATGCCGTCAGCACACGCCGCGTAGGAGAAAAAGTAGGGCGCAATGATCCTTGCCCCTGCGGCTCCGGCAAGAAGTACAAGAAGTGCCACGGCGCGGAAGCGTAGTGCGGCGCTCGCAGATGAAATAACAAAGGCAGAGCGCGAGCGCTCTGCCTTTTGGTTCCCGGGGGATAGAACCCCATGGGGTCGGCGACGCCCTGCCACAAGGGGTGCAAGGGCGGCACCTCTGAGTTTATCGGAGCTGTGCGGAAAGGCTTGAGCCCCTTTGTAACCTTCCCTGTTACGAACGGACCTCCCCGAAGGTAAGGTTCTGTGCTTGACTGCCCGTCTGCTGCCTCCATTCGTCAAAGAGCCGCCCATAGCTGAGCGTCATGAGATTGTCCTGTGTGAGGCCTAACGCTTCGGCGGTAGTGTCGATCCATTCGCTGGGGCCTTCGAGCTCGGCAAACAGCCCGATGGGCGTCTCATCAATGACGCAATGGCCGGTGTGGTCGGCATATTCCGTGCGCCATTTTTCATACGTAAATGCAGGAGCGTATCCCAGAGATGTGAAGATGGCTGCCATGGCGTCGCCGTCCGCGACTTCGGTCTCTGTCTCGATGCGGTGCTTGTGGCGGTCCTCGGTCGATGCGCCGGGCGGCACGGCTTTGTGAGTGACCACCCACCGGTCTCCATACCGGCGCACGCGCAGAATGGATTGCCGCGCACGCAGGGAGCGATCGGGTGTGTCAAAGAGCAGATTGTGCTCAAAGGTGCGGGGCGTTACCTGATGAAATCCGGCAGCGGCTAACTGCTGCTCCAGATGGGCCAGATCGTGCACCCGGAACTTGACCTCAGTCTCTACAGCCATCATGCAGTGAAGTATATGCGCGGCAACGAAGATCGAGAACTGCGTTTGATCACCGGGGCAGATATAAGCTGCATGATAACGTTGAGGTGAACCTGGCATGAAGCTGACACTACGTTTACCTGTCGATCTTTTAGCGCCGGAGAGTGCGAACTTTCACGCCTCGATTGCGCGCGCGGCTGAGATTCTGCGCGCCGGGGGAACGGTGGCCTTCCCGACAGAGACCGTCTATGGGCTGGGGGCCAACGCTCTCGATGCCGCGGCAGTTGCGGGCATTTTTGAGGCGAAGCAGCGGCCAGCGTGGGATCCGCTCATTGTGCATGTCTCCAGCCTTGAAATGCTGCGTCAGGTAGCGGAAGAACTCTGCGAGAACGCACAACGGCTGGCCGAGGTTTTCTGGCCCGGCCCTCTGACGATGCTGTTGCCTCGCAGCGCCAACGTTCCGGATGCGGTGACCGCGGGCCGTCCCCTGGTCGGCGTGCGCATGCCCTCCCACCCTATCGCGCAGGCGCTGATTGAGGCGGCCGGAGTTCCGGTGGCCGCGCCAAGCGCCAACTCCTTTGGCCGCATCAGCCCCACCATGGCACAGCATGTGGCCGAGGATCTGGAAGGGCGCATCGACGCCATTCTGGATGGCGGCGAAACCATCCATGGGCTGGAGTCAACCGTCATTGAGCCGCGCGCGGATTGCTCCATCATCTACCGGCCGGGAGTCGTCACTGCTCAACAGGTGCGCGCGGTTTGCACAGGCAGTGTGGAGTACTATGAGCCGGCGAACGAGAGCCGTGCGCCGGAGTCGTTACCGTCTCCCGGAGTCGCGCTGCGCCACTACGCTCCGCGCGCGCGGCTGCAGTTGGTGGAAGGTGCAGGGGAAGCGCAGAAGACTGCGCTGCGTGAAACAGTTCTGGATGCGGAACGGGCCGGCGAGCGGGTCGGCGTGATGCTGCCTGAGAGCTTTCAGACCGCGCTCATTGGCTGTGCCGCGCAGGTGTACCGGTGGGGCCGATGGGAAGACAAGGAAGAGCTGGCGCAACGGCTCTTTGCCGGTTTGCGCCAACTGGATGCCGAAGGTCTGACAATGATCGTGTGTCCTCTGCCTGAGGCAAAAGGAATCGGACGGGCAATCTGCGACCGCCTGGGCAAGGCCGCCCGCACGCATCAAGCCGCTCATTGAGCGGCGGGGCGTCGCTCAGAGGCTGCTGGTCTCTGCCGCCTTGTAGATGTATTTGATAGATGATTTGTAGATCAATACGCGCCGCCGTGCATGACGCACCTTGACGGCGTAGCGGTCATACCATTCGATGCAGCCCTCAATCTTTTCTCCGCTGTCGAGCATAAACACCATGGGTGTCTGGCTCTGCATCTGTTTTTGAAAGTAGAATGCTTCGGCGTGAGAAGCATCAGCCGTGGCATTCTGCAGGGCGCTCCACTCCTGATGGGACAGAATGGGCGTCTGCGTTCGTGCAGAACGGCCGCGAGGCGCATTGGCTCCCGCAGGCACCGCCGGGCGAATCAGCTTGCGTGGCCCAGCGTGGTTCGCATCAATGTCTTCTACTTTGCGGGCCTTGGGAATAGCGGAAGCCGCCGGTTTGTCAGGAGCCTGACTCTGAGTCCGGGCCGGGAGTGTCGCGGGCTTACCGGGGCTGGATTTAGCCATGCGCTCCTGGCCTGACGAGCCGGAAGAAGCGCCGAGTGGACGCGCAAGAGTGTGAGGCAAATTCGCCATAGTGTCGCAGAAATGCACGGTGGTGCTTTCCGATTGTGATGCTGTTCGCGCTCATAATGCCGTACTGCGATGGCTTTTATTTCATTTGCGGCGGATAAAGAAACCATATTGGGAAGAGCGTTACCACAAAGGGAAGCAGGAGAGATAAATCCCGGCTGGAATGAACCTAGTGCTGTGCGGAAGCAGCCAGATCTGTGGCAAAAGCATCGAGCGAAATGGAGCGCAACAGGTTGCGGCGCATGCCCGATTCCACTGACTGCAGTCCTCGCGCGGCCCGCTCGATCCACTCCAGGTCAATTTGCTGCGCCATGGCGGCCAGCTCTCGCTGCAAGTCAATGTTGCGTACCAGGCCACTAGCGCCGGAGAGATGCAGCAGAAGATCTTCGAGCAGCGACCGCAGCGTGCGAATCAGGCCCACTGTTTTCTCCTGCCCTTCGGCTCCCGCACGGTAGGTTTCTGTCATGCGGAAGAGCGTGCTGTGGTCATTTTCTTGCAAGGCAAAGCGCAGCAGTTGCAGCGCTTCATTGCGATAGGTCAGATAAGCCGGCAGGTCAAAGCTCAGCGCCCGCCCCACGGCGCCCTCAGCCAGCCGCGCCACCAGCGCCCGCTCCGCGGGTTTGAGGTCGCCGCGCCTTGAGGCCAGCAGCGGCTCAATCTGCCCGGTGGCAATCGCCCCCAGACGAATCAGGCTGGTGCGCGAGCGAATCGTGGGCAGCAGCTCTCCCGGATTCTCTGCCAGCAAAATGATCAGAGCGTGGCTGGGAGGCTCTTCCAGCACCTTCAGCAGAGAGGTCGCCGCCTCCTTCATGAATGACGCGCTGGTAAAGATATAAACGGAGCGGCGTGCTTCTGAGGGCGTGCGATAGATCTCACGGATCAGAGTGCGCACCTGGCCCAGCTTGATAAGCAATTGTGGGGGGTCCGGCGGAATCACCAGCACGCTGGGGTGGGTCTGCACAAGAATGCGTGTCTCTTTTTTGTCGGTCTCGCGCAGGTCCTCGCGGGCCGCGATCGCCTCGTCCACTCGGGCCGTCAGGTCCATCGCCTGGCCGATGCGTTCGCAGTTGGCACATTCGCCGCAGAAGTCAGGAAGCCCATCGGTGACCGGCTGCCGCAGGCAATTGATGGCCTGTGCCAGCATGAGGGCGAGCGTGTATTTGCCCGCCCCGCGCGGACCACCCATCAGCAATGAGTGCGGCACACGACCTGCTGCGACCGCCTCGCGCAGGTGCTTTACTGCCAATTCATTGCCGATGAAATCACTGAAGCCCACGGCTACAGGGTAGCATCCGAAGGCCGCGGAGCAGCCCGGCCGGAGCGCCCCTCACCTTAACTCGGGAAGCATGCGAATCTCCGGCTTGGGCCGAAGGGTGATCTTGGGCTGCAACTCGATCTGCTGGCCGGGAATCAGCCGCAGACGCCACTTCTGCGCGATGGTGGCCAGCACCAGCACGCCTTCCATCCACGCAAAGGACTCGCCGATGCACTGCCGGCTGCCCGCGCCGAAAGGGAAGTAGATAAAGCGCGAGCGAGCCGCCTTCTGGTCAACAGAGAAGCGCTCGGGGCGGAATTCCAGTGGATCGGGCCAGTACTCCGGATTGCGTTGAATGATGTACTGGCTGAAGAAGACATAACTGCCGGCGGGCAGGCGATAGGGGCCCAGTTCCACATCGGCGGTTGCCTGGCGGCCCATGGCCCAGGCCGGCGGATAAAGCCGCATCGACTCAGCGAAGACCATCTCGACATACTTGAGCTGGGGCAGGTCTTCGAGCGTGGGCGTGCGGCCCTGCAGCACGGTGTCGATCTCCTCATGCATGCGTGCTTCGGCTTCGGGGTTCTGTGCCAGCAGATACCACGTCCACGTGAGAGCCGTGGCCACGGTTTCATACCCGGCGAGAAAGATAGTCAGAATTTCATCGCGCACCTGCTCGTCGGTCATGCCGGAGTGATCGGCCTCATCATCGCGCGAGCGCAGCAGCATCGAGAGCAGGTCGCCGCCGTCGGTCTTCTCCTGCCGGTGCTCCGCAATGATGCGGTAGACAACCGCATCGAGCCGCTTGCGTGCGCGGCGAAAGCGCATCAGCCCCGGAATGGGCCAGTGCAGATAAGCCTCGGCGCGGGGCAGGGCTACCAGGAAGTTGTAAAGATCCATGATGGCGTTCACTTCGTCATTGATCTGCTGCACTTCGGCTGTCACGTCAGTGTTGAGCAGCGTGCGCGCCACAATCTGCAGCGTGACCCGCATCATCTCAGCGAGAGCGCCAATCTCCTTGCCAGGCTGCCATGCTTCGCGCATGGCCAGCGCGCGATCTGTCATGACGGAGCCGTAGGCTTGAATGCGCTGACGGTGAAAGGCCGGTGCGGCAATGCGGCGCTGGCGCTTGTGAAACTCGCCGTCGCTGGTGATGAGTCCATTGCCCAGCAGAATCTTCATGCGCTTCTGCGTGCGCTCTTTGATGAACTTGTCGGCCTGGTTGACGAGAATTTCGCGAATGAACTCCGGCTCATGCACCACAAAGACGTCGCTGTTCGCAATGCGATAGTGCGACATGGAGCCGTATGTCTCTTGCAGATACTCGAAGAGCTTGATGGGGTCGCCCGGTTTGAAAAACTTCCGGGTGATGTAAAAGGGCAGATTGAGTTTGAGCCCCGGCGGCAGGCGATACTCGCCCCGGTGCACGATAGGAAACTCTTTGCGGGTTTGAACTGCTGTGGCCATGCAGACTCCTGGGCACGGCCCGAGGGTTCACCCCCGACGCGCCAAACGCTCTTCTACTATGTTTACGATGTGCTGGTGGATGCTCTCAATGCCCTCGTCGCTTTCGATTGCGACCACACGCAAAGGCTCCCGGCGCGCAATTTCACCGTATTGATCAAAGACGCGGCGGTAGAAGATTTCATTCTCCTGCTCAAATCGGCCTTCGTCCTTGCCTTCGCGAGCGGCCACCCGTCCATTGCGTCGGCGCGCCCGTTCCAGCGAACGCGCGAAGTCGGGCAGCAGCAGCAGCGTCAGGTCAGGATCAAGCCCGCCGCACATCACCTGATGCAGGTTGCGCACCAACTCGCTGCCGAGCTGGCGTCCGCCGCCCTGATAGGCCTCGGTCGAGTCAGTGTAGCGGTCGCAGAGCACGATCTTGCCTGCATTGAGCGCGGGGCGAATCACCTCGGCGATCGACTGCGCGCGGTCAGAAAACATAAGGCCCAACTCGGCCATGGGCGAAATGTTCTCTGTGCGCGAATCCAGCAGCAGCGCACGAATGCCGTCCCCAATGCGCGTGCCTCCCGGCTGGCGCGTGACGACAACAGATTCTCCGCGCGCCTCAAGCCATTGCGCGAGCCTGCGAAGCTGGGTTGATTTGCCTGAACCATCCAGGCCCTCAAAGGTAAGAAAAAAGCCCTGCCGCATGGCCGGAGTGTAGCAGACCGCAAGCGGGAAGCGCTGCGGTCTGCTCACAAAGAAGAGGTGTCAGCCGGCAATGCGTACGAGATGCTCGGCTTCCATGCGCGGGCCAAGAATCGAGACGCGGGGCACGTCGCCGCGCGCCATGGCTACTTCATCGCAGCGATAGAGGCGCGGGCAGTTCTGGCAGTCCTTGAATATCTTGTCGGGCAGCGCGGCCCGGTTCTCGACGGTGCGAAAGCCATAGCGGTAAAAGAAGTCGGGAATGCGCGTGAAGAGGCACACGCAGCCGACTCCATGCTGCTCCGCCTCATCAATGAGTGAGAAGAGCAGCCGGCCGCCCACGCCCTGGCCTTTGGCCTCGGGCTGCACCACAATGGAGCGCACCTCCGCCAGATGCGGGCCATAGAGATGCAGCGCGCCGCAGCCGAGAAAGATGCCCGCATCGCTCTCGGCCACAGTAAAGTCGCGGATGTTTTCGCAGATCTCAGCGAAGGCGCGCCGCAGCAGCGTTCCGTCGCCTGAGAGGCTGTTCACAATCTCGTAGATGTTGGTGGCGTCCTGCAGGCGTGCTTTACGAATCTGCATGGCTGACCTCCGCAACGGTGGAAAGTCCCAGATCGATACGGCCGCGCGCGTTCACCAGCTCGCCGGCACGGCGCTGCAGGGATTCGAGCGAAGCCTGCACCTGTGCGCGCGCCGTTCCACCCAGCACATCATGGCAATCCAGCGTGGCCTGAAGCGTGATGGCGTCGTAGAAGTCCGTGCCAAATTCGGGGCTGAGGCCGCGCAACTCATCGAGCGAAAGCCCCTCAAGCTCGCAGCCTTTATCAAGGCCCAGGCGCACGGCATGACCGACAATCTCATGCGCCTTGCGGAAGGGAATGCCCTTGTGCACCAGATAGGTGGCCGCGGCCATGGCGTTCAGGAATCCGGACTCGCACGCAGTCTGCATGCGGTCTGTGCGGAACTGCAGCGCATGCGTGAACTTGGCCAGCAGGTGCAGCATCTGATGCGTGGCAATCGTCGCCTGAAAGAGCGGCTCCTGTGTTTCCTGCATGTCCTTGTTGTAGGCCAGCGGCAAGCCCTTGAGCAGCAGCGTTACGGCCTGCGCCGCGCCATTGATGCGGCCTACCTTGGCGCGCACCAGCTCCGTCAGGTCGGGATTCTTCTTTTGTGGCATGGCGCTTGAGCCCGTGGAGTAGGCCTCAGGCAGATCCACAAAGCCGAACTCGGCCGTGGCATACAGCGTGATCTCTTCCGCAAAGCGGCTCGCATGCAGCGCGATGCCGGTGAGCACCTGCAGAAACTCCAGCACAAAGTCACGGTCGCTGGTGGCGTCCATGCTGTTGGCCGTGGGCGCTGCAAAGTTCAAGGCTTGCGACGCGATGCCGCGGTCGAGCGCCAGCGTGGCTCCGGCAACAGCACCTGAGCCAAGCGGACAATAATTGAGACGGCGCACGCAGTCTTCCAGGCGCGAGGCGTCGCGCAGCAGCATCTCGGCATAGGCCAGCAGCCAGTGCGCTACCAGTACAGGCTCGGCACGTTGCAGATGCGTATAGGCTGGCATGGCGGCGTTGCCCATCTGCTTGGCGCGGGCCACCAGAATCTCAGCCCATGTGCCCAGATAGGCCTGCAGCATCTGCGCACGCGAGCGCACAAAAAGGCGCAGATCTGTCGCAATCTGCTCATTGCGGCTGCGGCCGGTGTGCAGCTTGAGCCCCAGGTCGCCCACCGTGGCCACAAGCTGCAGTTCCACAAAGTGGTGAATGTCCTCTGCTTCCTGATTGGACATCACCCATGACGGGCCGGAGCCGTCCGGCGCGTGGAAGCGGCTCGTGACCAGATCGAGCGCATTGTGCAGCGCCTCGCGCTCCTCGGCAGTGAGCACGCCGGCGGCCTCCAGAGCGAGCGCATGCGCCTTGCTGGCCGCGACCTCTTCGGGCAGAAGCTGCCAGTCAAACTGCAGCGAGCGCTGCCAATGATCAAACGCGGGATCGAGTGGCTCGCGAAAGCGGCCAGACCACATCTTCACTTCAAAACCTCTTTCTCTTCTTCCTGCATTCAGCGAGCGGCAGTGCCGGTGGCTGACTTTTTATTCTGGCTCGAAAGACCGCCAAGCAACAGCAGCATCAACGCCTTCTGCGCATGCATGCGATTCTCTGCCTGGTCAAACACCACAGATTGCGGGCCATCGAAGACTGCATCCGTAACCTCAGCATTGCGATGCGCGGGCAGGCAATGCATAAAGATCGCGTGTGGCGCGGCATGGGACATGAGCGTCTCGTTCACCTGATACGGCTTGAAGATCGGCGCACGCTTGGTCGCCTCATGCTCAAAGCCCATGCTGGTGCATACGTCGGTGTAAACGGCGTCGGTGCCGGTCACGGCGGCCACGGGATCGTTGATGACCGAGATGTTCGCACCCGTCACATTGCCAATGCTGCGCGCCAGAGCCACCAGATCGGCTTTAGGCGAATAGTTACGCGGAGTGGCCACAGTGAAGTGCATGCCCGTTTGCGCGGCCATCAGCATGAGTGAGTGGCATACGTTGTTGCCATCGCCCACATAGGTGAGATGGCGTCCGGCAAGCGGGCCAAGGCGCTCCTGCAGCGTCATGAAGTCGGCCAGTGCCTGGCAAGGATGCTCGAGATCGCTGAGCGCGTTGATGACTGGCACCGAGGCGTACTGCGCCATCTCCGTGATGGTTTCATGCGCATAGGTGCGCAGCACCAGCACCGAGGCCCAGCGCTCCAGGTTGCGCGCCATGTCAAAAAGCGACTCGCGCTCGCCGAGCGGCGACTGTGTCTGATCCACAAAAATGGCGGAGCCGCCGAGCGTATTGATCGCGGTCTCAAAGGTGAGACGCGTGCGCAGCGAGGCCTTCTCAAAAAACATCACAAGCTGTTTGGCGTCGAGCGCCCAGCGGTAATCCTGCGGGCGCGCTTTCACGGCATGCGCCAGATCAAGCACCGCGGCAATTTCAGCGGCCGTGAAGTCTGCAGTGGAGCACAGGTCGCGGCCGGCCAGTGATTCAATTGCGGACGACGGCACGGGGGCAACGAATTCGTCCTGGTAGATGGCAGCTTTGCTAGCCAACATGACCTCCTGTATGAGCGCGCACGTGCTCCGCCGCCTGCTCGGTAAAAATCTCGTCAAGTGCCTGAACCGCCGTATCGATTTCGGACTGGTTCAGAAGGAATGGGGGCAAAAACCGCAGCACCGTCTCATGCGTGCGGTTGATGAGAATGCGCCGCTGCAGCATGGCGCCCAGCGCATCCTTGGCCTGCTCCGCGGAGGCAAGTTCAATGGCCAGCATCAGACCCAGACCGCGCACGTCCACAATGCATTCATGCTTTGCGGCCAGCGCGCTCAACTGCTCGCGGAAATACGTACCAGTCTCAGTTACATGAGCCAGCAGGTGCTCGCTGTCGATGGTTTCCATCACGGCATTGGCCACGGCGCAGGCCAGCGGGCCTCCGCCAAAGGTAGTGCCGTGCATGCCGGGGTGAATGGCGCTGGCAGCAGCCTCGGTGCAAAGCATTGCACCGAGAGGCAGGCCGCCCGCGAGCGGCTTGGCCACGGTCGTCACATCGGGTTGGATGCCGTAGTGCTGATAGGCGAACCACTTGCCGGTGCGTCCCAGGCCGGCCTGAATCTCATCCACCACCAGCAACGCGCCGGTGGAACGGGTGAGTTCCCGCGCCGCATTCATAAACTCCTGCGAGACGGGGCGAATGCCGCCCTCACCCTGCACCGCCTCAAGCAGAATGGCGCAGACCTCGGTGGAGAATTTCGCCTTGAGGTCCTCGACATCGTTGAAGCGCACAAACTCCACCCCCGGCATGAGCGGGGCGAAGGGCTCGCGATACTTCGCCTTATGCGTGGTGGCCACGGAGCCGATCGTGCGGCCGTGAAAGCTGTTTTCGAGCGCCAGGAACTTGGTCCCGAGCGGCTTGCCGCCTTCGCGCTGCGCGCCAGCATAAGCGCGCGAGAGCTTCAACGCGGCCTCCCATGCTTCAGTGCCGCTGTTGCAGAAGAAGGCGCGATCCATTCCGCTGGCCTTGGTCAGGCGCAGCGCCAGCTCGGCCTGCCCCTCATGAAAGAACAGGTTTGAGATGTGCAGCAGTTTGCGGCTCTGTTCGGCAATGGCCTTCTCAATGGCGGGGTGCGCATACCCGAGCGCGCTCACGCCGATACCGCTCAGCAGATCGAGATAGCGTTCGCCGTTTTCGTCGATCAGGTAGACGCCTTCGCCGCTCACAAAGTGAATGGGATAGCGCTCATATGTGGGCAACAGCAGCCGGGCTTCGGCCGCCTTGATTTCTTGTAAGTTCATTTCAAAAAATCTCCTTCAGCTCGCCATGACTTCAGTGCCATCGGTGACACGGGCACTGCACAGGTCGGGCAGCACGTGAGCTGCCTCGGCAGGAAGAATACGTACGCGCCTGACGCCATTCAGCAGGGCTTCGCGGCAGGCGCCGAGCTTGGGCAGCATGCCTCCGCTGATCACTTCTGTCTGGCTCAGCACAGGAATCTGATCGACCGTGAGCCAGCGCATGATCGTGCCATCGGCGCCGCGCACGCCCGGCACATCGGTCAAAAAGACCAGTGCGTCGGCATGGCAGGCGGCGGCACAGGCCGCAGCCATCTCATCAGCGTTTACGTTGTAGTACTCGCCATCGAAGCCGAGCGCAATGCTTGAAATCACGGGCACGGCATTCATCTTCCAGATGGCTTCGAGCCAGCGCGGATCCGAGGCCACAATTTCCCCTACAAATCCGAGATCCGGGACGGTACGCTTTTTGCGCGCGCGAAAGATGAGTCCATCGCCGCCAGAGAGTCCCATAGCTGCTTGCCCAAGCGAGCCCAGCGCTGCCACCAGTGATTTATTCACGCGGCCGCTCAGCACCATCAGCGCGGTGTCGCGCGTTTCGGCATCGGTCACGCGCAGACCCGCGATGAACTCGCTCTGCTTGCCCAGTTGCTTGAGCGTACGCGTTAGCTGCACGCCGCCGCCATGCACCAGCGCGACCTGATGGCCGTCTTTGACAAGATCGGCCACGGCACGCGCGCACGCCATGAAAATCTCAGGATTTTCAAGCGCCGCTCCACCGAGTTTGACGACGTATTTCATTCCAGTCCCTCCGCTTCCTTCCAGCCGCACATCAGATTCAGGTTCTGCACCGCCTGGCTGGCGGCGCCTTTCAGCAGGTTGTCCAGGCAAGAAACGATAATGCATCGTCGTCCTCCCTGGTCTAGCTGGAACCCGATGTCGCAGTAGCTGGTGCGGACCGAGTATTGAATCTGCGGCAGTTGCCCGGCGCCATATATGCGCACCATGGGACTAGCGGCGAAGAATGCGCGAAAGCAGTTTTCCACTTCTTCGGCCTCTCTGGGCTCGGTGAAGTGAACATAGACCGTGGACATGATGCCGCGCGGAATGGGCAGCAGATGCGGCGTGAACACGATCTGCTCCCGCGTGAGCTGCAACTGCTCCAGCAACTCGCCCGTGTGCCGGTGGCCAAAAAGGCCATAGGCAGAGAGGTTGTCGGCCGCATACATGAAGTGCGTTTTGGCCGTGGGTGCTTTGCCCGCGCCCGAGACGCCCGACTTTGAATCGCTGACAATGCCGCGATTCAAGTCCAGCCATCCAGCCTGCGCCAGCGGCTTGAGCGCCAGAATCACTGACGTCGCATAGCAGCCTGGATTGGCGACAATCTCAGCGCCGGGAATTTCTTCGCGATGCAGCTCTGGCATGCCGTAGACAGCTTTGGCCTGTACGGCCTGTGCCGTGGCGCTGCCCTCATCTTCAAAGGCATAAACGGCACGATTTTCTGCCGACTGCAGCCGCCACGCGCCGCTCAGGTCCACCACGCGAATGCCGCGCGCGAGCGCTTCCGGAACCATGGTCCGCGACTGCTCATGCGGTGTGGCAAGCAACAGCACTTGCACGCCTTCGTCCTGAAGACGCTGCCAATCGAGTGGCTCCACACGCAGGTTGCGTGAGCCATTGTTGTCGAGCAGGTGCGGATGCAGATTCACCAGCGGCTCGGGCGTGCTGCCGGCGCGGCCCAGAAACAACGGCGCATGCTCTCTGAATGCAGGGTGGTGCAACAGCAGGCGCGCAAGCTCCATGCCGGCGTAGCCGCTGACTCCCATCACCGCAACTTTAGCTGTCTGACTCAATTTCTCTCTGCCTTCTACGTGGATGGCATCAGCCGATAATCTTTTCCAGCCGTTCGGCCAGAACGGTGGCGCGCTTCTGGTCAGGGCAAATAATCAATACCGTGTCGTCGCCGGCCAGCGTGCCGACTACTTCCGGCCAGTCTTCGTGATCGATGGCCAACGCCACGGGCTGCGCGCTGCCGGCCGTGGTCACCAGCACGAGCTGGTTCTGCGCCTGCTTCACCTTCAGGCCAAAGCTGCTCATGACTTCATCCACATCGGGCAGATCGTCCTGCTCGTCGTGGCCGTTGCCGTTGGGCAGCGCATAACCGCCGGGGCCCTTGTAAATGCGCAACTCGTGGATATCCCGCGAGAGCGTCGCCTGCGTTACGTCAAAGCCGCGGCGCACCAGCTTGCGACGAAGTTCGTCCTGGCTGGCAATGGGCCGCTGCGCGATCAGTTCTCGAATTACGTTGTGCCGCTCGTGTTTGCTCAAGCAAAGAAATAGCGGCCTCATTTCGCAAGGCCGCGCCTCTCGAATGCATAAAAATACATTTCCATGTATAAATATGCATGAGGGGCTTGTCAAGTTGCCCAGCCGGCTTTGCTTTTCAGGCCGTCATCCCCGGGAAACGGCCAGCCATCGGTGAACTCCAGACGAAAGAAAGCGCTTCGCCCCCAAGGCGAACGCCGTTATAGTGGATTATGGAACAGCGCAGCTCCACCGCTCCGGCCTCGTTGTCCGGAGGGTCCCATTTCTCTCTTCTAGACGCCCGGTTCGACCATGAATCCTGCGGCGTTGGTTTCATCGCGGCGCTTCGGAACACCCCGACGCACGATGTTTTGGCTATGGCCCTGACCGCGCTTTCGCGCCTGGCTCACCGTGGCGCAGTGGCCGCGGATGGACTTTCCAGTGACGGTATTGGCATTACGACGGGCATTCCCCGCGATTTTCTGCTGACAGAAGCCGGCCTCACGCTCGCAGCGGGGCGTCCGCTCGGTGTCGGCATGCTTTTTTTGCCTGCGGATTTTGCGGAGGCCGAGCGCGAGTTGGTCGCTGCTCTGACCGAGCAGCAACTGGAAGTGCTGGGCTGGCGCGATGTTCCCACGCGTCCCGAGGTGCTGGGCCGCATTGCGTTGTCGAGCATGCCGGTGATCCGCCAGGTGCTGATTGCGCCGAAGTATGCGTCCACGCCGCTTGATGAGCTGGACCGCCGCGCCTACCTGGCGCGCAAGCAGCTTGAGCGCAGCCATGCGAAGGGATATGTCTGCTCGCTCGGCTTTTCCACTCTGATCTATAAATCCATGTGCGCGGGCCGCCTGCTGCCGGAGTTCTTTCCTGATCTCGCGGACGAGCGCTACACGACGGCCTTCGCGGTCTTTCATCAGCGCTTTGCCACCAACGTTGCGCCCTCGTGGGATCGCGCGCAGCCTTTCCGAATGATCGGGCACAATGGCGAAATCAACACCATCTGGGGCAACCGCGCCCGCATGGATGCGCGTTCCGCGACGCTGCCCGATGAATTGAAGCCGATTTATACCGCTGATGGCTCTGACTCGACGAGCCTGGATGAGACCATCGAGCTGCTCACGCGCAATGGCCGCACGGTCGCGGAGTCAGTGCGCATGGTGCTGCCGCCTGCGGTGACGCCCAAGGACTCGGCTTTTCTGCAGTACAACGGCGATTGCATGGAGCCGTGGGATGGTCCGGCTGCGGTGGTGTTTACGGATGGCCGCCTGGTGGGCGCCGCGCTTGACCGCAATGGGTTGCGTCCCTGCCGCTTCTTTTTGACCGATGATGATCTGGTGATCGTGGGCTCAGAGGCGGGTCTGGTGGATCTTGATCCCGAGCATGTCGTGCATAGCGGCCGTCTTGGCCCGGGGCAGATGCTGCTGGCCGACCTGGTGCGCCACGCTCTCTATGAGGATGAACAGGTGCAGGCGCTGTTTGATGGCGTGGCTCCTTTGTATGAGGAACTGCTCGAAGACGCGACGCTGGAAGACGATGTGCCGGTGACGCATCTTGAAGCCTCAGAGGTCAGCCGCCTGCAGCTTGGTTTTGGCTACACGCGCGAAGACGTCAACATGGTGCTCAAGCCCATGGTGGTGGATGCCAAGGATGCCGTGTGGTCGATGGGCGACGACACGCCGCTGGCTCCGCTGGCTCGCGCGCCGCGCCCGGTGTATGCGTTCTTCCGGCAGCGGTTTGCGCAGGTGACGAATCCGCCGATTGATTCGCTGCGCGAGTCCTGCGTGATTCGTCTGCATACGCGTCTGGGGCCGTGGCCTCACATTCTGGACAAGACCGAGCCGTTGCCCGGCTTGTCGCTGGCGTCGCCGATTCTGTCGCTGGGCCAGATGGAAGCGCTGCGCCTGCGCCGCCATGCGCTGGCCGACGAGATGCCGCTGGCGGTGCTCGACTGCGTCTTTCATCCCGAGTGCAACCTGGTGACGGCGCTCGACGACCTTTGCGCCAAGGCGCATGAGCTGGTGCGGGGCGGAGCCGCGATTCTGCTGCTGAGCGACCGGAGCTGTGGCGTGAATGCGATGCCGCTGCCCATGGCCATGGCGCTGGGCGCGGTGCATCATGCGCTGATTCGCAGCGGACTGCGCACCAACGTGGGCCTGGCGGTGGAAGCGGGCGATTGCCGCGATCTGCATCACGTGGCCGTGCTGCTGGGCATGGGCGCGGGCGCGGTGTGTCCGTGGCTGGCGCTGGAGTCGGCGCGGCAACTGCAGCCTGAGAGTGGGGAAGCAAACCTGCTGCACGCCATGGATGCCGGTCTGGCGAAGGTGATGTCGAAGATGGGCATCTCGGTGGTGGACAGCTACCGCAGCGCGCATCTCTTTGATTGTCTTGGCCTGAGCCACGACGTGGTGGAGAAGTGCTTCGCTGGAACGCCGGCTCCGATTGGCGGCGTGGGCTTCCAGCAGATTGAGAGCAACCTGCGCGAGCTGTGGCTGGGCGGTTATCACAACGGCGAGCAGCCGGGTGAGGCGAAGAAGACCGATCTGCCGGATTATGGGTGGGTCCGCTTCCGCAAGGCCGAGCGCGCGGAGCCGCACTCCTGGCAGCCGCAGACGGTGCGTCTGCTGCAGTCGGTGGTGGGCACGGCGAAGTCCTCGACCGTGGCCGTGCTGGAGCCGGAGGCGCGCGCTCAGGCGTGGGCGGCCTTCCGCACGCAGACGGTGGAGCAGACGCCGACGGTGCTGCGCGAGCTGCTGCAGATTCGCGCTGCCGCTTCGCCCCTGCCGATGGAGCAGATTGAGCCGGTGCCACAGATTACGCATCGCTTTATCGCGAGCGCCATGTCACTGGGTTCGCTGAGCCCTGAGGCGCACCAGACCATTACGGCGGCCATGAACATGCTGGGCGCGCGCTCGAACACGGGTGAGGGTGGCGAAGATCCTGAGGTCTACCAGCCGAAGGCCGAGCTGCCGCTGTTGAATGAGAAGGTTCCGGCAACGCTGCTGAACAACCGCATCAAGCAGGTGGCTTCTGCCCGCTTTGGCGTGACGGCGGAGTACCTGGCGCACGCCGAAGAGATTGAGATCAAGATTGCGCAGGGCGCCAAGCCCGGCGAGGGCGGCCAGTTGCCCGGCCACAAGGTGACCGAGCTGATTGCGCGCCTGCGTCATGCGCAGCCGGGCGTTCAGTTGATCAGCCCGCCGCCACATCATGACATCTACTCGATTGAAGATCTGGCGCAGCTTATTTTTGATCTGCGGCGGGTGAGCCCGAAGGCGGCAATTGGCGTGAAGCTGGTGGCCGAGTGCGGCGTGGGCACGGTTGCAGCCGGTGTGGCGAAGGCGTATGCCGACTACATTGTGATTGCTGGCCATGCGGGCGGCACGGGCGCGTCGCCCTTGACGAGCATCAAGTATGCGGGCGATCCGTGGGAGCTGGGCCTGGCCGAGACGCAGCAGGTGCTGCTGGCGACGGGGCTGCGTGGTCGCGTGCGTCTGCGTGCGGACGGCGGACTGCGCACGGCGCGGGATGTGGTCATCGCAGCCATGCTGGGCGCGGACGAGTTTGCCTTTGGCACGGCGGTGCTGGTGGCCCTGGGCTGCGATATGGCGCGGCAGTGCCACCTGAACACCTGCCCCACGGGCATTGCCACGCAGCGGCCGGAGCTGCGGGCGAAGTTCCGCGGACGGCCCGAGCACCTGGTGCGGCTGTTTGAGGAGCTGGCGCGGGACATTCAGCAGTTGCTGGCCGAGCTGGGCCTGCCCTCACTCGACGCGGCGATTGGCCGCACCGATCTGCTGGAGCAGGTACACTTTGACGGCTGCCTTGATCTGCGGGCGATGCTGGCGGCGAAGCCGGAAGGCGAGATTCGCTGGCAGGGCAAGGGCAATGCGCGGCCCGAGGAGCATGCCGCGCTGGACGATGCCTGGCTCGAGCCGGGGCTGGCGGCGTACCGCGCGGGCGAGAGCTTGCGCATGGATACGCGCGTGAGCAACGAAGACCGCACGCTGGGCGCGCGCCTGGCGGGCCAGATTGCGGCACTGCGCACGGCGGGTGTCGAGTCCGATGGCTTGCTCGACTTTCGCCTGAAGGGCATTGCGGGGCAGTCGTTCGGCGCGTTTGCGGTCGCTCCCATGCAGCTCACGCTGGAAGGCATGGCCAACGACTTCGTGGGCAAGGGCCTGTCGGGCGGCGAAATCATTTTGCGCGGGCAGGGCCGGGCGGCGCTGCATAGCGAGCTGCACACGATTCTTGGCAATGTGGCGCTCTATGGCGCGACCAGCGGCGCGCTGTTTGCCGCCGGCTGCGCGGGCGAGCGCTTTGGGGTGCGCAACTCGGGCGCGCTGGCGGTGGTGGAAGGCGTGGGCGACCACGGCTGCGAGTACATGACGGGCGGCCTGGTGGTGGTGCTGGGGTCTACCGGCACCAACTTTGGCGCAGGCATGACGGGCGGCCTCGCCTGGATCTATGACGAAGACGGTGCTTTCATCGAGAAGCAGCGCTTCCACACGAGCTTCCTGCATCCGGAGCCGTTTGCCACGCTGGACGCCGAGGCGCAGGCGAGCATTCACAACCTGGTCTCACTGCATGCGGAGAAGACCGGCAGCACGCGGGCCTATCGCCTGCTGGCGAGCTGGGAGGAGCTGGCTCCGCGCTTTGTGCGGATGACGCCGAAGCCGCAGTAAGGCGCACGGCCGGTGAGGCTTCAGCGGCCAGAAGCTGTGGACTTCTCTTCTGTCGATGATGGTGGGGAAAGGGACGATCCCACGAAAGCCAGATTCTGGTTTGCGTGGGTGCGTGACTTTCGCCGGGATGCGATGAGCGCGGGTAACGTTACTCGGAAGGCAAAAAAACATCGATTAACGTCCTGCAAGCTTTTGATATTGCTGGACTTGCGGGACATTGGGCTGGCAAGTCCTTTAGGATCAACGCGAACAGGAGGACTGGCCGGGACTGGCCGTCCAGTCGGGTGCGCCTTTGGCGCATGTCTGCTTGGACGGGCGAGTTGGCTTTTGGGGCGCTCCAGAGTCTCGGTGGCGGATTTTTCACGAGAAGCCGACTTAGCATTCTTGAAGAGGTGCCAATGTCCATAGCTGATCCAGTAAAAGCTGCCATCAAACAAGCACGTGAGAATGCCGAACAGGAAAACTACCTACCGGCACGCATGGCTCGTCTTGTTTTGACAGGTACAATGGCTGCATTCTTAGTCAACCACCCATTCGTGTCTCAAGTTTTGACCTCTTTTCTTACGGGCAGCTCATCTCGATTTGAAGAGCGGTTTCTATTGGTAGCGGAAGAACTGGAAGAGCAGCAAAAGCGCATTGAGGATCGAATTCCGGATAAAAGGTATTACCAGTCCGACGAATTCCAGACACTTTTCGCTTTACTCATCGAGCGGTTACACACCACACATCAACAAGAAAAGTTAAAGATGTTTGGTAAGGCCTTGGCAAACAGCGGCAGAGAAGATTTTCAGAACGATGACAAGGAACTATACATTCGGTTCATCTGTGATCTAAGTGAAGCCGACCTCCTCTCCCTCATGGATCCACGCTTGCAAAGCAGTTCTCCAGAAACACCGCATACTTATTCCGTCAATGAAATCGCCCGTTTCTCGCGCCTAGCTAGTGTAGTGCGTCGTAAGTGATAACGTTTATGTTTGGGATGCGTCCATACTGTGGAGGACGATACACGGTATGCGAATGGCAGCCGCGGTTGAACTGAACTCGGAACAGAGACAGGCC
>Ga0123519_10000264_pt1 | contig 90820 bp, 76 predicted proteins | sample YelNatPaOPRAMG02_FD_87396 | JGI IMG/M metagenome (GOLD analysis project Ga0123519, IMG submission 87396) | Hot spring microbial communities from Yellowstone National Park - Yellowstone National Park OP-RAMG-02 (version 2) | ecosystem: Environmental > Aquatic > Thermal springs > Hot (42-90C) ...
TTAACCAGAACCTGAGTCCTGATCTTATACCTTTGAGAGATCCTTTGCCGACTCTAAGCCGGCATCTAGCATTTAAGCTGAAACTCATTCACACGCTTACACTATTGAGTTTTCAAGGAACATTGAGCGCCCGGAGTAAGTCTTTACCCCCAGGCGCGAGATATATCTTACCACTCAAATCTGGGTCTGTCAACCGTATCTGCAAGGTTTTTTGCAACTTTATTGCAGTAAATTTTCTCCACCCTGCGCACGGGGCTCGATAATCCGGTAAATTCTCACATTCCCCGCCTCAAAACACTTCTTTACATAGGTCCCATTAAGCTGCGCGGGAGGATCCATCCTTGGGTCTTCGGACACATAATAGGTCGATCCCGCATTATCATGCACGATATACCACCAGTTCCCCACAGTCAAGCTCTTATCAGCCAGCGCCCGCCATTGCGCATATTTATCATCATAATCCGGCGTCTCGCTCCAGTGGCCATAATACACCTGCCTGCCCACGAGCGCCGGCGTGAACAGCGCGAATGTCGGCGGTGCGAACACAACATCCTCAGCTTCCGTCCGTTCACGCAAATACCGCATCGCGGAAAGCTCATATACGCTCATATACGGCACATAATGCGTAACCGTCCGCCCCTCGCCCATAAGCCGTATATCATTGCTCACAAACCGCACATTACTTACAACCATAAACAGCAGCACAGCCGCGAGTATCATCCGACCAAGGCTCCCGGGCAACCTACGCATCAGCACCACGAGCCCCGCCGCGCACAATATACACAGTGGAATATGCAGCCCCATCACGAGCTTGCGCTGCTGGGCAATCGGAATATACGGAACCGCAAATCCCACAACCCCCCACACAACCGGCAGCAGCCGTGCTTTCCACTTCCCGCTTTCCGCTTTCCGCGACAGGACCGCGCCCACAACAGCACCGAGCAGCACAACCCCATATCCTTCAAAGAACGACCAAATCGCCGGCGATGGAATCGGCGTATTAGCCCGGGCCCGGTATACTTCATCTACCCGGTACAGATAAAATTGATAAGCAACCGACGGAACCGCTATCGCCCCCGCGAGCGCGCTCAGCGCTACGATCCGTGCGGGAAATTTTCGCTCGATAATCCACAGCACAATTACATACGCTACCCACACGCACCCGACTGTCGCCACATCATATGTATGCACATTTCCCAGCAGGAGCAGATGAATACCCGCGAATACCGCGTACCGAGCGCGCCCTTCTCTCCTGGTGATTTCCAGCCAGTAGAAAACGCCGATCATCAGCAGCAGGCCGGCCAGGAACAATGGGTTCAAATAGATCGAGAGGAACGTATTTGCCTCAGGCTGCCACATATCCACCGATCCCACCATCGCAATCACATTCGGAATCAGCCAACCGACTCCCGAGCTTAAACCCACAAGCGGCACGAGCAACCGTCTCTCACCCGGATCATCGAGAAAGAGCTTCGAAAATTGCCAGATGCATAAGATTAGAGCAAATCCTGATACAATCCTGAACAGGTGAAAGACCCAGATCAGAGGAATACGCGTAATCGCCGCGAACCACCCCATTGCGAGGAACAGCACATTGAACTGCTTTGCGGCTTGAGGATCGTTAGTGAAGAGGTTCTTTATGAAGAAGTGACCGCCAGCAGCCTGCCGCATCCACGAAAGATACACAGCCCCATCGTCGATGTTATGCGCAAGCCCGACGAAGTGATATCCCGGAGGAGCGCAGAACATTCCCCACAGATACGGCAGCGAGGAAATCGTCACAATCACGACCGCCCACACCACCACCCATTTAAACTCTGCTCTCTCGCCCTTGCTCATTTCTGCTTCCGATTATCGCGCCTCTGTAGCCGATACACACCTACACAAGAAAGCGCCCCAACCCCGAGCATCATCAGGAAGAGGCCGAGGCGGAAGGAATATGTCATCTTTTGTAGGGGTGTAGAGATATTATCGGCATCTCTTAGCAAGGTTCCAGTAGGTCCGATTCGCGAAACATATAACCCATCGAGCTTTCGAACCGATTTTATATCCACTGTTGGGTCCGTCAACGGCTGGCGACTAATCGCATATTGCGCCATCATAGAAATATCACGAGTGCATCGCTTCACCAACACCATATTGCCGTTCTCCGGCGGGCTGGAGTCCTCGCCCTGCATCTGGCTTGAGAAGTCCTTATACGCCTTCGTATACAGTGAATCATAGCCCTGCACGTCGTAGAGGCCGTAAACCATCGCCGCGTTCGGAGGCAGGATCACATCGGGCACTTGAGTAAGGCTCCACCTCGGGTTGATCGGAGCGATGCGGCCACCATTCCTGGTCAGCCGCTCGAGTTCACGGGTGAGTTTCGTCTCGGGGTAGACCTTCGAGCGAACGCATGTGGGGTTATAATTGATTCCAAAAGCGAAGAGATCCACTACAACCAGCGTTATTATCGCAAATGGAAATATACTGCTCTCCTTACGCACAATAGCCCTGGCAAGCAAAAATGCAGCCGAGAACCCAAAAGTAACGCCGAATATCCACGTCGCAACGATCCCCAGCACATCCGGATCACCACCAAAGCGACCATACCAACCGATGATCCCCCAGCCCAGGCTCCGAGTTACCATAAATGCCGCGAGAACAGCCACAACCGCCACCACGACCACGATCATCCGCCTGCGGATTTCACCATCTCCAGCCATCCGCTGGGTTATATAATCACATCCAAATCCTGCGAGCCCTGCTACCCCGAACAGATAAAGCAGCAGAACCCGGTTCGGCCCTCCGAGCGCACTGAACCCCGGTATCCCATAGTAAAACAGCTCATTAATAGGAGTCCCGGCAGCAAGCAGAAGCGCGAGCAGCGCAAGCACCCCGAAATACCCGACATATTTCCGCCGCCCAATCGTCCCGAGCCCCACCAGGGCCAGCATCAGCGGCATTATCCCCGCATACATGCCGTACTCCATATAATCCGCCGCGCTCCCGAAGTGAGCGCTATCCCCCACCCGCCCGATAAGCAGATAACTCCCCCAGCTCGGGTCACCATAAAACCACGGCGCGAACGCGGTCACCAGCCGATATGCCGGCACCGCATTGCTGATAAACGTCTGATAACCTGCCTCGGTAGTCGCCCTCACGCGGTGTGAATTAGCCGCAAGCTCCTGGCTCGGTAAAAACTGCGGAGCCGCGATAAGACCCGCGATCACCACGCACGCAATGCACGGCGCGACCACCTTCAAGATCGAGAAATACACACCCTCCGCGCGTTTCATCTCGATCATCTTCCACAGCCACCAGATCGCCGCAGCCAATACCACATAAAACGCGATCTGGAAATGCCCAGCTAAAAATGTCAGCCCGATCGTTCCGCCCGAGAGCATCCCGTAAAACGTGGATCGCCTCGTAACAGCCCTCTGCGTCAGGAACAGGACCATCGGCAGCCACACAGCCACGCTCACGAACGTCGGCAGTTCCAGCCACAGCACCATAAACGCCGAGAACGCGAACGTGATCGCCCCGACTATCCCGCCAAGCTCCTTCACCCCCAGTTCCCTCAGCAGCAGGTACATAAACGCCATCGCCATAAAGAGGTGCAGAGCCGCGAAGACGGTAAAACTCGTGATAGGATCGACAATCAGGAAGATGAGATTAAGGGGGTACAGCACCGCCGATTGCCCGTTGGCAAGGAACGGCGTGCCGCAGAACTGGTGCGGATTCCACAGCGGAATGTGACCTGCGCGCATCGAGCGAACGTAGAAGACCCTCCAGGGATAAAACTGCCCAATCGCATCCCACTGCAGCGGGTTCCACATCGACGCCTGCTTATCAGGCCCGCCCCACGGCGCCATTTTCGAGAGGTAATCACCCGGCAGCAGTGCCTGGCCGGTGAAGATCGGCTTCCAGAGGAATACGCACACGAGGAGTGCAAAGAGCGCGTAAGGCAATGCCCTCCTTATGGTCAGTCCGCTCGTGTCCGCCTACCTCCGATCTCTAATAGGAGTAGATATGGCGCTAGCCGATGCGTTTGCAACGTTTACGTGCTTCTTCGGAGGGCTCGAGAACCCGATAAACGAGACACCTATGCTGATGAGTACCAGGCCGACAACCGCATACCGCCACGCGACCCGCTCCTTAAGAACCGTGGCGGAGAGTATGACGACCAGGAAATAGCTCATGCTGAAAAGTGGAAACGCGATGCTCAGGCTCACGCGGCTGAGCACATACAGCCAGATAAACGTGCCTACCACGTAAAGCGAGAACCCCAGCAGCACCCTTGGTCTGAAAATTGCGGCGATTATATTGATGATCATCCGCGCCGGATTAGAGCCCGTAGGTATGCCGCCTTCGCCCAATCCGAGCTTTATGCATACCTGGCCGCAGCTCAAGATAATCAGCGTCAGCCAGACAAGACCGAATGTAGCAGGAGTTAAGCCTTGCACTTCTGCTCCTCCTCACTGCCTCTTCCGAGCCCCAGCCCAATGAACGATACCCCCGCGGAGATGAATGCGAGCCCCGCGATTGCCAGTATCCACCTGACATGCTCATGCAGGATCGTCGCCGATAAGATCACGACCAGCGGATAACTCATACTAATGAGGGGATAGGCCACGCTGAGCCTGACCCTGCTGACAGCCGTCAACCAGAAGAAGGTGCTGATCATATAAAGACCGAGGCCCATCATTACCCTGGTGTTGGTCATAGCCGTCAGAATGCCGAGAACTGTTCCGACAAGCCCATGTCCGCCGGCAATCGAGCCAGGGGGAAGTCCCATCTTCAAAAAGACCTGACCAAAACCGCCAAGACATACCGCGATACAGATCAGGCCGAAAGAACGAAGCGTCAGATTGCCTTGCAAGAACGGGAACCTCCTATATGCCGGAGTAATTTAAGCGCAGCCACAAGCGCAAAGGCAGGGCTACATAAGCAGCCCTACCCCTGCAATACGAATAACTTACTCAGCCAAGTTCCGAGCTATATCTTCAGCAGCTTCTTGGCTGTATCGACTGCGCTGGCCGCATCAGGAGCATACCCATCCGCGCCGATTTCATCCGCATAATTCTGCGTAACCGGAGCGCCGCCGATCATAACGAAGGCCTTGTCCCTGACTCCGTCGGTTTTCAATGCCTCGATAGTCTCTTTCATCGCAGGCATGGTGGTTGTGAGAAGAGCGGAAAGCGCGACAACATCGGCGCCTTCCTTCACAGCCTCTACGAATTTCTCGGGCTTAACGTCTACGCCAAGGTCCATGATCTGGAATCCAGCGCCCTTAAGCATCATAGCGACGAGGTTCTTGCCTATGTCATGCAGGTCGCCCTTCACCGTTCCGATAGCGACCTTTCCCTTCGGCTCAACGCCGCTCTTTACGAGCGCCGGTTCGAGCAATTCCATCGCCTTCGACATCGCGCGCGCCGCAATAAGGACTTCCGGCACATAGAATTCATTATTCTTGAACTTTACGCCCACAACGTTCATTCCCGCAACGAGACCATCGTTCAGCACTGCCTCGGGACTTACGCCTTCGGCCAAAGCCGCTTCCGTGAGCGATACCGCATCGGGCGCCTTGCCATTGATAATAGCCTGCGCCAGAGCCTGCAAATCAGCCACTGTAGCTCCTCCTTAGAAACCGTCCTTTAACTTAATTAACAGTTATAACCGCGAACCGCCGGAAGCGTCGCCAACACCGTCCGGCAAGCGGCTTGCCAACTCGATCTTTAAGCCAACCGGTAACAGTATAACCGTTATGAGACAAGCGTGCAAGCGGAGAAGGGAGTAATTCTTAATTTTGAATTTTTAATTCTGAATGCTTGTACAATGGCCCGCAGGACCGCGAGAAACCCGAAGCATACGCTGCAGACTACCACCCATGCCTATTCTAAATTTCTTCCTTATGCAATTAAGCGCTGCTACCGTCAACCACGGGGAACATCATCCGCTCCATCAGTTCCATTTGGTAATCCGGCGAGACCGCAAGTTCTAAATGCCGTGTCTTTCGAGCAAGTTCTCGCGCTTGATCCATCTCCTGCTCACAGAGAAGCGCCAGCCTTGCCCCTGCGCCCGCGGCATTTCCGATCGACTTCACACGCTCCTTCGGTACCGCTGGAATAAGCCCGATGCGAATTGCGCTCTCCACCCGGATATAATTCCCGAACGCCCCCGCAAGCAGTATTTCATCGAGATCCTCATCCGTAGTCCCGGCGGTCTTGATCAGCGTCTGAATAGCCGCGTGGATCGATCCCTTCGCAAGCTGCAGATGCCGGATATCAGCGCCCGTAAGCGTGATTGCTTTCTCGCTGCCTGATTCCTCTCGCGTCGCAAGCATAAACTCCACGCCATTCTCAGTCTCCACGATCCGCTCTCTGACACCCACCGGAAGCGAACCTGCGTCGCCCGGGTTGATCATCCGCCCCGTATCGTCTACAATCCCCGCATCGAGCATCTGCGCAACCGCGTCCACAAGCCCCGACCCGCATACACCAACAGGCTTCCGGTTATCGATCGTGGTGATTTCTACCTTATCATTGATTTTAACGCTGTCTATAGCGCCCGGAGCGCCGCGCATACCGCAGCTGATCCCAGCGCCCTCGAACGCAGGTCCCGCAGCCGCCGAACACGCAAAAGTCTTCCCTCCATGCAAAAGCGCCATCTCGCCATTCGTCCCGATATCCACCGCAAGCCGTGTGTGACCGTCCTGCTCCCATGTGCTCGCCAGCAGCACCCCTACAAGATCTGATCCCACAAATCCCGCCACGTTCGGCAGCACCTGAACCAGCGCCTGTGTTGATATCGATAATCCGAGCTCACTCGCGCGCAGCGCCATATCACTGCACACGACCGGAACATAAGGCGACTGCCCCAGGCTGATGACATCGATCCCCAGCAACAGGTGGGTCATGCACGTGTTCCCCACCACGGTTGCCTTATAAATATTATCAACCGAAACTCCGGCTATCTCCGCGGCATCTCGCGCTATGCGGTTCAACGCATCGACAGCCGCATCACGCAGCACAGCAGCGCCGTTTTCCTGGGTGGTAGCAAAACTGATCCGAGCGACCAGATCATCACCATACACCATCTGTGGGTTCATCACAGCCGACACAGCCAGATCCTCGCCCGTCTGCAGGTCCATCAGGTAGCCGACAATCGTGGTACTCCCAAGGTCATAGGCGATTCCATAACACTCAGAAGTCGTATCGCCAGGCTCGACCGCGATAAGCTCATCATCCTGAACAACAGCAGTTACTTTGTATCCCGCCGACCGCATAATCGCCGACATCTCCCGCGCAACCGAAAGATTCGGCTTCAGAAAAATGTCCCGCGCTCCAAGGAAATCAGCCAGGCGCTCGAATTCCGCGCGTTCATCTTCCAGGGTCGGAGGATTAAGCTCGCAATAGACCTTACTCACACCGGACATCACCGCGCAATCGCGCAATACGCCCGCGCTCAGGATCTTTTGCACCATCGAACGGCTCGTTTCAGGGATTGTGACCGAGATTTCGTTAACCACACGGGTCCGGCACGCCAGCCTCACACCCGAGCCGATCTCTTCATCCGTAAGCCGTTTTCTTTCCGATGAATCCGGCTCCTCGCACTCTCCCCTTACTATCACCTTGCACTTCCCGCAAGTACCCATCCCACCGCAAGGGGTTTCGACAGGTCTGCCTGCCGCCGCGGCTGCCTTAGAAAGCAAAGTGCCCGCCGGAACGAAAACCTCCATTCCGTCGGGCTCAAATACTACCCTTATAAGCTTACTCTTCATCTCATCTCACGCACAAAATCAGCCCATAAGCCACCTAAAAGCCAGCCAATGATTAACTTTAGGCTTTGGGCTTTCGACTTTAGACTTTAACTTTCCCTCACACGAAGTAGACCATATTCTTCTTCGCGACTTCGTTCTCCGGGTCGACCATAAGCACAAGCTCGAACTCCGCCCTTGCTTCGTCGCTCATTCCGAGCATGCAATAGGTGAGCGCGAGGTCATTACGCGCGCCCAGATTGCTCGCATCCAGGCGCACGGCTGTCAGGAGCTCATCGATTGCTTCATCAAAAAGCCCGATGAACCCGAAGATCAACCCGAGCTGGCGGTGAGCCTCGGCGTGTTCGATGTCCTGCTCGAGTATCGCCTTGAACTCGACCTCAGCTTCTTCGTACCGGCCCTCATGTTTCAGGGCAAGCCCGCGATCATAATGCTCTTCTATTTGCCCCATCTTCGTCTCTCCAATCCAAGGCCGAATGGTATAAACGAATCATTATTGCTTCCTGGCTGCAGAGACGGAATGGATCGATAGGGCGGACCCATTCCCGCTAGCTCTGGCAATCAAATACAGCTCTGTCAGAACAATTCGGAAGAGCAATTTGTGTGGAAGGACGACTGCCCATTCGCCCGCTTGCAGTATATCAACTTCCCAGCGACAAATCAAGACGAATTTCTACCTGAATTACAATGAAAGTAGGAGAAAGAAATTTAATCGCAAAAGCACGAAAAGGGAACAGAAGAGATAGTCCGTAAAGACGGACTTGGCGTAGTTATAGCCGCGATTTCAATCGCATGGGATACGGACTGACTCCCTAATCGCTACTCAATCTAAAATTCTCCATTCCCCGCTCGACCTACCCTCCCATCTCAAACCAAATTTCGAACCGATCTCCCACTTTCAGCCCGCAGCCACGCGCATAATCCGCCGCCCCCATCCGCTTGCGCGATTCCGGCTGAATTTCAATCAACTTCACCGCTCCGCTCCCGGCTGCAACGATGATCCCATCCCTAGCGATCTCCGTTATCTCCCCCGGTTCGCCAAACTTACCTTCGAGTTTCTCCACTTTCGATCCAAGCACCTTCACCAGAGTTGAATTAAATTTTGTAAATCCACCCGGCTTGGGAGTGCATCCTCGCACCAGATTCACAATATAATTAGCGTCTTTACGCCAATCGATAACTCCGGCATTCCTGGGAAGCGACCGTGCGAGGGTGGCAAGCTCATCATCCTGCGGAATCGGATTGAGTATGCCTTCTTCCATATCCTCGAGCGTCCGTATGAGCAGCCTCGATCCCAGCAGCGCAAGCCTCTGCCCTAGCTCTCCGGCTGTCTCGTTCGGATAGATATCGATGGCTTCCTGGAGAAGAATATCGCCCGTATCGAGCCCTTCGTCCATAAGCATCGTGGTAATTCCGGTCTGCTGCTCGCCTGCGATTATTGCATGTTGAATCGGAGCAGCGCCGCGATACTTAGGCAGGATCGATCCGTGGACATTGATCGCCCCACAGCTCGGCCATTCCAGCAACTCTTTCGGTATCTTCTGCCCGTAAGCCACCACGATTATCACATCGATATCCCCGAGCCCCTTTATCTCCGCGATAACTTCGGGTTCTCTGATCTTTTCCGGCTGAAGAACAGGAATCGAGTGCGCCAGCGCGATCTCTTTCACCGGAGTAAGCTGCATCTCCCTCCCCCGCCCCTTAGGCCGATCCGGCTGAGAAACCACTGCCACAACCTCATGAGCCGAAGCAATCAAAGCCTCCAGCGAAGGCACAGCAAACTCACTTGTTCCTATAAAAACTACCCTCATGATTTTGCTCCCTTAGGAGAGCTGAGAGTTTGGAATTATGAAGGAAATAGCTGTTTTGGGCTATCTGCTATTCCCCCTTCATAATTCTAAACTCTCCCTCACCCTACTCCTCTTCTTCTCTCGTAACCGTCTCCAGCGTTTCAGGGTCGGCTCTATCTATGAACATCATCCCGTCGAGGTGATCTATCTCGTGCTGAAAAACCCGCGCCAGGTAACCGTCAGCTTTAATCCTGACTTTCTTACCTTCCTCATTGATCCCCTCGACAGTCAGCTTCTCAGCGCGCGGGACTTCACCCTGGAGCCCCGGAATGCTCAGGCACCCTTCGACTCCCCACTCTTCCCCGCTCGCCCTCAGAATATTCGGGTTTATAAGCGCATGCGGACCTTCGCCTATATCATAAGTAAAGATTCTCTTGGATATCCCGATCTGTGGTCCCGCGAGCCCGACTCCGCGAGCTTCGACCATTATCTCATACATCTGCTCGATAAGGTCCCTGATCTCGTCGTTGAACTCCTCCACCTCTGAAGATTTCCGGCGTAGAATCTCATCCCCGTATTTAACTATCTCACTAGCTTCCATCTCTAAATCATGCTCCCCGTAACATCACGCAGCCTAATCAGCCATCGCCTCTTTCGCTTCTCCGCTCTCGACTTTTGACTTTCGACTGCTAATTATTATAACATCGACATCGGATCGACATCCACCGACAGCTTTCTCCTGAGCCCCTGATTTCCCTCGAACACTCCCTTTAGAAGCTCCAGCATCCGCTCCTTCTCAGCCGACCGCAGCACCAGATGCCACCGATACTCCCCTCTCAACTTCGAAAGCACCGCGGCAGCCGGTCCGATCAATTCAACGTTCTTCCTCGCCGACATCGGCAGCTTCTTATACTGTTCCACAAACTCCTTAAGCATCCCCTCCGCCGTGCGCTCATCTTCATCCCTCGATAAGATATTTACCAGCAACGAAAACGGCGGATAACCCAGCTCGCTCCTGTATTCCAGCTCTTTTTCATAAAACCCGACATAATCATGCTCCACCGCACACTCGATTGCATACTGCTCCGGATCCATTGTCTGGATTACGACCTCCCCCGGCGTCTTACCTCTCCCCGATCTGCCCGCCACCTGCGATATGAGCTGAAAAGTCCGCTCGCATGCCCTGAAATCCGGCAGATTGAGCGATGTATCCGCGCTGATCACCCCCACCAGGGTCACCTTGGGGAAATCGAGCCCCTTCGCGATCATCTGCGTCCCCACAAGAATATCCGCCTCATGGTTCCGAAATGTATTGAGGATCGCCGCGTGAGCGCCTTTGCGCGCGGTTGTATCCCTGTCCATTCGCAGCACCCGCGCCTCCGGGAACACATTCCGCGTCTCCTCTTCAACACGCTCAGTCCCAATCCCGAACCGCCTGATCTTTAGTCCCTGGCATTTCGGACACACATCGGGAGCAGCCTGCTCGAACCCGCAGTGGTGACAGCTCAGTTTCCTCGCAGCCGCATGGAACTTCAGCGAAACCGCGCAATTCGGGCATCGCGCCACATATCCACAGTCTCTGCACAGCAAAAACGTCGAATATGCCCGCCGGTTCTGAAGCAGGATCACCTGCTCCCCGCGCTCCAGCCGGTTCTTGATTCCCTCCTCAAGCCTGGTGCTGAAGATCGTCGCCCTGCCTTTCGCATACTCCTCGCGCAGATCGGCTATGTAAACCTGCGGCATCGGACGGTTCTCGATCCTGCTCGACATGGTTATAAGATTGTATTCCCCCTGCCGCGCCTTATAAAAGCTCTCGATACTCGGAGTCGCGCTCCCCAGCACGAGCGCCGCTCCTTCGTCCTTAGCCCGCCGAACCGCGACCTCTCTCCCGTGATAGCGTGGATGAGTATCCTGCTTGTAACTCCCCTCATGCTCCTCATCCACAATCACGAGCCCGAGATTCGATAACGGAGCAAACACTGCCGACCGCGCTCCGAGCACGACCCTCGCTTCGCCATCGCTGATCCGAGCCCACTCGTCACATCTTTCCCCAGCCGAAAGCGCGCTGTGCAGCACCGCGACCAGCGATCCCAGTCTGCTCTTGAAAATATTCATCACCTGCGTGGTGAGCGCGATCTCCGGCAGCAGCACGAGGCATGTCTTCCCGATCTCCAGCGCCCGCTCAATACACCGTAGATAAACCTCGGTCTTCCCGCTCGCCGTCACCCCAAAGAGCAGATGCCCCTTATACTCGCCCGAGTTAACCGATGCCGTAATCTCATCTACAGCCCGCTGCTGCTCATCGCTCAGGGTAACCCTCTTCTGATCCAGCTTCACAAACGTGGGATTTCGCCGGAAAACTACATCTACATCCTCCAGCATTCCCCTTTTAACGAGCGCGGTAATCGGCGACGCGGTCAGCCCATAGCTCCTGGTAAGCTCCACGACCGCGACATCGCGTCCCAGCCCCGCAACCACCTTCAGCACTTCCGCCTGCTTAACCGGAAGCGAACCCAGCACCCGGTCATCTACAACCGTTCCAAGCGCGAGGCGAACCCCCTTCATCACCTTCGGCTTTCCGCTCGGTGAAATGAGCCGCCAAACCCGCTTCACAACGCCCTTCTTTTCCAACTGCCTTACCAGCCGCTGAACGGTCACCCGCTCCCCCGGCAGCCCTTCGACAGTCACATCCCCCTCGCCAGCCCGAACAGCATCCAAAACCTGCATCTCCGCAGGTGTAATCCTAATCTCATCCTCCGGGCTTTCGACTTTCGACTTTAGCCTTTCGACTCTTGTTTGCAGCTTGCAATGCATCACCCCCGGCAGCATTCCCGCAACCACACGAGGCAGCGGGCACATATACTGCTCCGAGATCCATTTCGCAAGCCGCACCATCTCATCGTTCAACCTTACAGGGCTCTCGAGTTCCGCGATGATCTCTCTCGTATTTTCGACAGCCGGCGTTTTTTCGAACCCTATCACATAGCCAACGGCCTGGCGGGAGGCCAGGGGTATCAGCACGCATGAGCCAACCCCTATCCTTCCAGCCAGGCCGCCAGGAATCTGGTATGTAAGGGAATCTATCGAACTGGTTGCGCCGGTATCAACGACAACCCTTGCATACAACTATATTCCAGCTTCCTTTCTCAGAAGATCGGCCATATCCGTATCCTCCCACGGCACGTTCAGATCGGTCCGGCCGAAGTGACCATAGGCAGCCGTCTGCTTGAAGATCGGCCTTCTCAGCTGAAGCTTGTCGATAATTCCTCTGGGTGTAAGATCGAAATATTTGAGGATCAATTCGCCGATCTTCTCCTCGGGAATAGCGCTCGTCCGCCACGTATCGACCATAATCCCCATCGGTTCCGCCTTGCCGATCGCATAGGCGACCTGCAGTTCGCATCTCTTCGCAAGTCCCGCCGCAACCACATTCTTCGCCACATATCTCATCATATAAGCGGCAGACCGGTCGACCTTGGTCGGATCTTTGCCGGAGAAGCAGCCGCCGCCATGCTTGGCCATGCCGCCGTAAGTATCGACGATGATCTTGCGTCCCGTAAGCCCCGTATCGGCCTGCGGACCACCCACCGAGAACGCGCCCGTCGGGTTCACGAGATACTCGGTCTTCGCATCCACCATATCCGCGGGCAATATCGGCTTTATAACATGCTCGATCATATCATCGCGAATCGTAGTCTGCGGGATGTTCTGCTGATGCTGGGTAGAAATAAGCACCTTATCGATCCGAACAGGTCTGCCATCCTGATATTCAACAGTCACCTGGCTCTTGCCGTCCGGCCTTAGATACTCAAGGGTTCCATCCTTGCGCACCGCCGCAAGCCTCCGCGAAAGCTTATGCGCCATCATAATCGGCATCGGCATAAGCTCCGGGGTCTCATCGCACGCAAAGCCGAACATCATACCCTGATCGCCCGCGCCGCCGGTATCGACTCCCATCGCGATGTCAGGAGATTGCGATTGTATACTTGTCATAACGCCGCAGGTCTGCGAGCCGATCCCGTAGCTTGCGCGAGTGTAACCGACCTGTTCAAGAGTCCGCCTTACAAGGTCCGGAATCTCCACATAAGCCCTTGTAGTCACTTCACCCGCCACGACTACAAGTCCTGTCGTAAGGAGAGCCTCGCAAGCGACTCTACCCATCGGATCCTGCTCGAGGATCGCGTCTAATACCGCATCCGAAATCTGGTCTGCCAGCTTATCGGGATGCCCCTCGGTGACCGATTCGGATGTAAACATGTGTGTCTTCGAACTCAATGCTTTTCCTCCCAGAGATTATCCCTGACATAATTAAGGATAGCCTTAGCAACTTCGTGCTTCGACATCCGCGGCCACTCGACCTTATCGCCCTTTCGTGAGATCAGGGTGACCTGGTTACTATCACTTCCAAATACATCGCTCCCGGCGCCTACGTTATTCGCCACAATCAAATCCAGGTTCTTGGCTGTAAGCTTCTGGGCTGCGTATTCTTCCAGATTGTCTGTCTCCGCGGCAAATCCCACAAGTATGGTCTGCCCCTTCGACTCCCCGACCTGAGCCAGAATATCTTCCGCCTGGTCGAGTTCCAGCGTATAATGGACCGCCTTCTTTATCTTCTGATCGCGTATCTGAGCCGGCCTAAAATCCGCCGGAGCGGCGGCAGAGATAAACATATCATAATTAGAGACTCTCGAGACCACCGCTTCGTACATCTCATGAACGGTCTCCACCCGCACCATCTCGACGCCGCGCGGCTCATCCAGATCAGTCGGTCCGCTTACAAGCGTCACCTTAGCGCCTCGAGCCAGAGCTTCCGCCGCGATCGCGTAGCCCATCTTGCCGGATGATCGATTGCTGATAAATCTTACAGGATCGATAGGCTCCCGCGTGGGTCCAGCGCTCACAAGCACCCGCTTGCCCTGATAATCCCTGGGGCCACCCATCAGGATATCATCGACTACCTGCACTATCGTATCGGGTTCCGCCATCCGCCCGACGCCCACATCTCCGCATGCAAGTCTGCCGGCTTCAGGCTCAACAATAGTGTATCCATAGCGGCGTAATTTGTCCAGATTCATACTGACAATCGGATTCTGGTACATATGAACGTTCATCGCGGGGGCAAGCACAATACAGCCCACAACCATAGCCATGGTAGACAGCATATCGTCCGCGATCCCGTTTGCGAGCTTTCCGATGATATTCGCAGTAGCGGGAGCAATCAGCATCAGGTCCGCAGATTCAGGCAAGGAGACATGCGTTATTTCATGCCGCCTGGGCGGCTCGAACAGATCGGTGATGACCTCGTTCCCGGTAAGTCCCCAAAATGTCGCGGGACCGATGAGCTTGGTAGCGTGCTCGGTCATTACCACGTGCACATCAACACCCATCTGGGTCAATTTGCTCGCGATATATGCCGATTTATACGCAGCGATTCCCCCGGTAACCCCAAGGATAATCTTCTTACCAACCAGATGGGTATCACAGCTGTTATTTTCTGATCCTGCAGTGTTCGGCACGAATAACCGCCTTAAGCTCCTCCGCGGCTCTTTGCACGGAGTCATTTTCGATCACATATTCATAATCCGGGATATATTCCATCTCCCGCCGAGCTCTCATTAACCGCCCTTCGATCTCATCTTCCGATTCCGTAAGCCTTGACCGCAGCCTCCGCTCCAGTTCCTCCATCGTAGGCGGTACCAGAAATATCATAACGCAGTCCGGCGCCTGTCTCTTAACCTTGCAGCCGCCCTGCACCTCAATTTTCAAGATAACGTCGGTCCCCTGCGCCGTCTGCTCTCTAACCCATTCACGAGGGGTTCCATACATATTCCCACAGTAGACCGCCCATTCCAGAAAACCATCCTGCTCCCTGCGCCGTTCGAACTCCTCAACCGTAACAAAGTTATAATCGACGCCATCGACTTCGGCGGCTCGTTTCGCGCGAGTGGTGGTCGCCACGCAGCGCTTAACCTCCGGGCAGATCCTTACAAATTCCGAGAGCACCGCATCCTTACCAACTCCCGACGGCCCGGAAAGCACCACCAAAAGCCCGCCGTCACGAGCATACTCATTCCAAATCCGCACCAGCGACCTCGCTGTTCATCCTCTTAGCCAGCGTCTCAGGTCCCAGGCCCGAGATCACCAGCCGTCCATCATCAGTAAATACTACGCTTTTGGTCTTCCGCCCCTGGGTCGCATCGATAAGATTTCCGACTTTCCTGGCTTCCTGGACCGCGCGTTTAATCGGTGAAGAATCCGGAGAGATGATCGCCACGATCCGCTCGCAGGTAACATAGTTCCCGAACCCCACGCTGATCACATTCAAGCAAACCACCTCCGGGAAAAGAGCTTTCAAATCCAACCGAGTATAGCACGGCGCACATCCACTGTCAACGAAACCAAACAACCGTTCTGTAACGTATTTGATCTGCTCTTATAATGGGTATTTCTTAAACAAGAACCCGCAATTGGAGGTGGTATCGGTGAGAAAACTTAGTTATATGATAGCTATCGCGTTTGTAATTGCTCTGGTTGCACAATGGGCTGTAGTAGCTCAGGCAGCTACATCAACAAAGACTACTACACATAAGACGACACCTGCCTATAAGGGTAAAGGGCCGGCTGTAGAGAAAGTAAAAGCGACAGAAAAAGACTACTCCATCACGCTCAGTCCCGATACAGTAAAGCCAGGTAAGGTCCAATTCACAATTAAAAACGACGGTAAGGTTGCCCATGAGTTTGCAGTAAAAGGCAATGGTATCGATAAGAAGATGCCGGGCAACATTGCTCCCGGCAAGACGCGCCAGCTTACAGTCGATTTAACTAAGGCAGGCAAATACGAAGTCTACTGCCCTGTTCATCTCTCCAAAGGTATGAAGACCACGCTAACGGTAAAGTAACCGGAGCAACAGTCTAGAGAATCAAAAAGGTCCGGTACAGCAGTCCGCCGGACCTTTTACTTATCTGGGGAAGGAAGGAATTTTGAGTTTTGAATTCCTAATTTCTAATAGACGTGGGTGGTAGACTGTACCGATGCTTCGCCTTCACGCAATCCTGCGGGCCATTGTCGGCTGCGAGAAAAAACTGCCGAAGCATAATAAGCGTAGTAAGTTTTGATGGTCCGGTGTATCGGGAGCACCGGATTCTGTTCCCTATCACCTGTTACCTATCCCTTCTATCTTTCGGCCTTTCGCGTCAAAGAAGACTATCAACACTGATCAGACTACCACTGTACGTGTATTCAAAATTAAGAATTAGATTTTCCTCCCTTCCCCTAATTGATAAAAAGGAACCCGGTTAACTACTGAAGCGTAAAAGACATAATGCGCAGGTGGATATTTCGTATACTCATTGTAGCGTTCCTCTGGTTTCTCGCGGGCCGTATTGCTGAGATCGAGAAACTGGCGGGAATACTGGCACAGGGGAAATGGCTGTGGATCGCGATAGCCTTTCTCCTGCAGGTGCTCTATCACATCGTCTACACGGGGCTCTACCAATCAGCATTCAGCACCGTGAACGTTCGCAGCCGATGGCGCGACCTCTGGCCCGTCGTATTCGGCAGCCTGTTTATAAACGTTGTGGCGCCTGCCGGAGGGACTTCGGGAGCGGCGCTTTTTATCGATGACGCATCCAAGCGCGGCGAATCGAGCGCCAGAGCCACAGCGGGCGCGCTCCTTGTTGCAATCACCGAATTTGGCACATTTATCGCGATCCTGATCGTCGGAATGTGTTATCTCTTCACCCAGCACGACCTGAAAAGCTACGAAATCATCGGCGCGGTCATGCTGATTGGAACGATCACATCTCTTTCAGGGGTGCTGCTTGTCGGCCTCTGGCGGCCGGATTGGGTCCGCCGGCTGCTCAGCTTGCTGCAGGGGCTTCTCGCTAAGCTGGCGAACTTGCTCAGGCGACAGCCGTTCCTCGATAAGCAATGGGCTGAAACCACTTCGTCTGAATTCACCGAAGCCGCCGGGGCGATCCGCCAGCGCCCATCGCACCTCGCGCGCACGTTCGCAATAGCGCTCGGTGCGCACTCCATCGACCTGATCTGCCTCTTCACCATCTTTCTCGCATTCAACCAGAGTGTGACTTTCGGCGCTTTGGTCGCCGGATATTCGATGGCGATTCTTTTCTGGATCGTATCCCCCACCCCCCAGGGAGTCGGAGTGGTCGAGGCAGTGACAGCGATGGTCTTTGCATCACTTGGTGTGCCTGGGAGCAAGGCTCTCGTGATCGCGCTCGCATTCCGAGGTTTAACGTTCTGGCTGCCGCTGCTTGTCGGCATTATCGTCTTGCGTAAGGTCCGATCGTTCCGCACCGAGCAGCGGACACAGGCAAAGGTAGCAGAAGTTCACCTTGTCGCTATCCTCACCGCGCTCGTTGGGGTGATAAATGTCGTATCGTCCGTTACCCCTTCGATAGCTTATAGAGTGGCGATAATGAAGCCGTTTATCTCCTCAGCCGTCCGCCACAATGCCCACCTCGCCGCGGCTCTCGCCGGATTCGGCCTCATACTCCTCTCCAGAGGCTTATGGCGCCGCAAGCGAGTCGCATGGATAATAGCGATGACCCTGCTGGTCATCTCCCTGGCAAGCCACCTTACAAAGGGTCTGGACTACGAAGAAGCCGTGATTGTCGCCGCGCTCGCGATGTGGTTATGGAGCCTGCGTTCGCACTACCATTCCCTCTCCGACCGCCCGTCCGTGAAGCAGGGCTTAACCGTCTTCGCGGGAGCGGTATTGTTCACGCTCTTCTACGGCACTATCGGGTTCTATCTGCTCGACCGCCACTTCTCGGTAAACTACAGCCTTTGGGACTCGATAAACCAGACGTTGACGATGTTCTTCGAGTTCTACGATCCCGGCCTCGAGCCAGTCACCCATTTCGGTCACTATTTTGCAAACTCGATCTATGTCGTAGGAACAACCACGCTCGGATGGTCGCTCATACTCCTTCTGCGCCCGGTCTTCATCCGCCAGCCCGCGACGGAAGCTGAGCGTGAACATGCCTTGAACATAGTCAAGCAATATGGCAGAAGCTCACTGGCTGCGCTGGCGCTGCTGCCGGATAAATCTTACTTTTTCTCATCGGGAGGCTCGGTGATCGCATTCGCCGCCCGCTCCGGCATAGGGCTTGCTCTCGGTGATCCAATCGGCCCTGAATCAGACGCATACAATGCAATCAGCGAGTTCCGAAAGTATTGTGAAGCGCACGACTGGCGTCCGGCGTTCTATCAGACATTGCCAGATCATCTCGATCTCTACCAGTCCCAGCGTTTCAACACGATCTGCATCGGTCATGAAGCCATCGTGCACCTCGCTGATTTTACTCTCGAAGGAGGCGCCGTAAAGCCCATACGCACTTCCGTCAATAAGCTCACGAAGCTGGGATTTCGCGCGGAAGTCCACAATCCGCCGATACTCGAACCGTTGATGGAAGAGCTGAGGATGGTTAGCGATGCATGGCTCACGATGATGCAGGGTTCGGAAAAACGTTTCTCGCTGGGGTGGTTCGATGAAGATTATATCGGTTCTTGCCCGGTAATGGTGATCCGCTCCGATGATGGAACAGCCGTAGCATTCGCTAATATCTACTCCGAATATCAGCTTAACGAAGCCACGGTGGATCTGATGCGAAGGACCAAGGACGCGCCGAACGGCACGATGGACTTTCTCTTCGTCAGTCTTTTCGATTGGGCAAAATCAGCCGGTTATGATACGTTCAATCTCGGCTTGAGCCCGTTAGCAGGGGTCGGTGATGAATCCGATGACCCCATCGTCGAAAAAGGGATCAACTTCGTCTACAAGCACGCCAACCGCTTCTATGGCTTCATAGGGTTACACGCGTTCAAGGAAAAATTCAACCCCGAATGGTCACCGAGATACCTGGTGTATGATGGCGCCCGCAACCTTCTCACCACCGCCTACTCAATAGTAAGCGCCGACTCCGGCGAAAGCCTGATCCGCTCCCATCTCCGCCGCAGGGGGCAGCTGAAGGTTAAGGGTTAAGAAGGAAGCTGGCAGCTGTCAGTTCTCTTACCGGTGTTTCGGATTTGAGGGTTGGAGAACAGAGTTAGCATTATAACCCACTGAGCCTCCAACATAACCCGGAAATCCCGAAATCTATGCTACTGCAGATGAAAAAGGTGCGAGTTGCAAACCCGCTCATACCTGGTCCGGGATTACAAATTCCGACCATCGGTAGTACCGCTGTGATAATGAATACTACCAATGAGATCACTATTAGCTGACGGCTGAAAGCTGTCAGCTCCCTTCATTCTTGATTGCCCTAAACCGCCTGTCCGCGTATTCCAGCGAATAGGCAAGCCTCTTCCGCCACAGCCTCCACCAGTGCCCGCCGTTCGTGACTATGAATTCGTGCCCGATGCCGTTTGCGGTAAGCTCATCGACGAATTGCCTATTGTCATCATAGAGCTCATCGGAGCGCCCGCAATCGATGTAAATATGCAGGTTCTTATCATCGCGCCACGACTTTATCTGCTTCATGGGATCGTTCTTATCCCACAAAGGTCCCGGCGGCCCGAGCATCAATCGAACATAATGGTCCTCGAACTCAGGCTCAAAATAGCCGCTGTGCGAGGCGAGCACCCTGAATACATCCTGATGCCTGATCCCGATATTAACAGCTCCGTATCCACCTGATGATAGCCCGATAAGAGCCCGCGCACCGGGTTTTCTGATAGTGCGGAAATGAGAATCGATGAATGCGGGCAGTTCCTTAACAACGTAATCTTCCGCCTGTACACCTCCGCGCGCGCTGTTAAGGAACTCCGAATGATCTCGCGGCCCTTTTGGTCCGAACCCATCAAACGAGACAAGAATAAGCGGATGGATTTTCTTACTGAGGATCAGCTTCTCCGCAGTCCGATGCGCCCTGGCTTTAACGAACCAATCTCTCCCCGCGCCCGGACATCCATGGAGCAGATAGACAACAGGATATCGCGTCCTGCTCTTTTTATAACCCGGCGGCAGATAGACAAAAAGTGTATTCTCCCTGCGCATGTAACGGCTGGGCATTTTAATCTTGATCAGCCGTCCCGCCAGCTTCTCCCGCAGGACCGAATCCACCTGCCACTCATGAAACGCGCTCATAGCCGGCGCCCACAACCAACGCCCCATCACGCCCACGATCAATATGATAACAACAAACAGCCAAACTCGACTTCTCACACAACTACCATCCGACCAGGACAATATACAGGTGACTTTACTATATATCTCAACTATAGCACTTAAAGGCTCCGGCAGGATAGCTGCAATAAAAATATGAGATAAGAAATTTAGCTGGATCAGGCTCCACCAGCCTTGATAACACTTGTTTTATCGGTTTCTCTCCCGGGTACGCAATTAATGGAGGTATGTTGATATGAACGCAAATGAACTAATGGGCCTAAACGTCGTCGATTCGGAGCATGGCACCACCGTAGGAACTATCAAAGGTCTGCTCATCGATCAGCAGGAGAAACGTGTATCAGCGCTGGAGGTCAGCGAAAGATTTCTATCGCGCTCACGCTTTGTACCATTTGAGAGTATTAAATCGATAGAGCACGATGTATTGATGATACCATCGGCGCAGAACCTGGTTGCCCGGCAGGATCTCGGCAGCACGGGCCTGATAACCCATCTGACCGGCCGTCATGTATTTACAGAAGACGGTAAGGATCTTGGCACGGTACGCAGCTATGTTGTCGATTCAAAGACGGGAGATATAACATCAATCACATTCGCGGTAGATAAAACCGCATTTCATGGACTTTGGAAAAGCGCCGGAGACAGCTATGATCTTCCCAGCAGATTCATCATAACACTCGGCGAGCATGTGATCGTAGATAAATCCGTGCCGGATATCATCAGAATGAGACACGCGGCGTAGAAGCCAACAATCATCGACCATAAACTGCCGGCAATCAATCCGATAGCCTCGGTTTCGATTTCACACGTCCGGTTCAGCAACCGCCACACTCACCAGCTACTGCCATTGGACACTGCAGTCTTGTGCCGATTTACTGCAGGCATAGCTCGTGCATTGCATAAATGTTTTACAGGAAGATGATGATAGGATGAGCATAAAGAACTCACTTAAGCCTGGGGCTTGTAATGCAATGTGCGCCGAGGAATGCCGCGCTGCGGCGGCGTGATGGGTTTCAGGATCTGCTTTTCATCTGCAGTGGTATAAAAGCTGCGGGTTACAAACCCGCTCATACCTGGTCCGGGATCGCAAATCCCGGACCATCGGTAGTAATGATAGCTGTGATAATAAATACTACCACTGATATCACTGATAGCTGATAGCTAAAAAGACAGCTATTCTCTTTTTTCGCCTGATGTTTACTGCTTCTCGTAAACCACCCGGACCGCTTTCCCCTCTTGCCTGGGTAGAGAACCGGGCTTGAAAACATCACCCTTGGGAGAGAAGCCGAGGACTTCCTTGAGCTTCTTCTCAACCACAAAGCCCGTAACGCCTTCTTCGGCTTCCACGTTGATCCGAACGTCCTTTACGCCGTCCACTTCTTCGATTATGATCTGGTAGTGGCTGCAGACTCCAGGGATTTCCATAAGAGCCTGCTCTACCTGCTTCGGGAAGAAGTTTACGCCTTTTACGATGAGCATATCATCCCTGCGTCCGGCGATTCGGTCGATACGGAGGCTGGTTCTACCACAGGAGCACTTCTGGCGGCTGATAACACGGGTAAGGTCTCCGGTTTTGAACCGAATGACCGGGATCGCCTGCCTGTTGAGCGAGGTAAAGACAACTTCGCCCTGCTCGCCATCAGGAACCGCTTTCCCCGTTAAAGGGTCTACGATTTCGCAGATATACTGGTCTTCCCACACGTGGATTCCGTTATGAGCGGGGCAGTCGAGGCCGGTGGTACCGACCCCGCCTGTTTCAGTCATGCCATATATGTCGAATGCTTCGATGCCGAGGCCGTTCTCGATTTTCTCCCGCATCTTATCCGAGAACGTTTCCGCGCCGAATACGCCGACTTTCAGATCCGGCAAATCTCCGCCCTGCTCTTCCATTACTTCCATAATGCGGATGCCGTAGCTTACGACACCCATCAAGCCCCTGACCTTAAAATCGCGCATAAGCTTGATCTGCCGCGGAGTATTCCCGGCGCCGGTGGGGATGATGAACATTCCCGACTTGCGCGCGCCATGATAAAACCCGAACCCGCCGTTAAACAGGCCGAATGAAGGGGTGATCTGGATAGCATCTCCGGCGGTTAGCCCGGAGCAGTAGAGGCAGCGCGCCATGCACTCCGCCCACTGGTCCAGGTCCGCCTGCGTGTAAGCCATCACAACCGGAGAGCCCGTGGACCCGGAGCTCATGTGCATTTCCTTGAGCTCCGAGCGGTCCACGCACAGCATGCCGAGCGGATACTGGTCGCGAAAATCGTTCTTGTCCGTAAATGGCAAATGCCGCAGGTCTTCCAGCATCTCGATATCTTTCGGGTTCACGCCCGCGGCGTCCATTTTTGATTTGAAGAATACATTCCGTTCGTATGCCCGTCGAACAGTTTCCTGGAGCTTCTTAAATTGAAGCGCCGCAAGTTCATCGCGGGACATAGTCTCGGCTTTTTCGTTCCAGTATGCGCTCATGAGAGGTACCTCTTCGGCTATTTGTTTTTTATCTAAATCCAGCCGCGGTCGCGCATTGATTCGACCACTTCGTTCACCGCCAGCACCTGCGCCGCAAGACGATGCGAAATGTTCTCTCGCTCAACCGCCGCGATTACTTCTTCATAGGCTTGAGACATCTGCTTTTCGATTGCATGATATGTCTCCGATTTCTCCGTAAGGCTCCCGGATTTAGCCTGCCGCCATTCGATATATGATGCGATAACCCCGCCCGCGTTAGCGAGGATGTCCGGTATTACGCATATTCCGCGGTCTTTGAGGACCATGTCGCCCTCCGCGGTGGTAGGATCGTTGGCGGCTTCGACCACAAGCCCGGCCTGCAGCTTCGATGCAACGTTCTCGTCTATAACCCCGCCCACAGCCGCCGGAATGAATACATCGACCGGGACCGCAAGCAGGTCTTCGCGCTGGATTCGGGGCAAGTCTACTTCATCGAGCGTTTTAGCCGAGGCCATTTTCGCTACGGGAAGCCCATCTTCCATATAAACCGCGCCGGTTGCGTCGGATACGGCGACGACCTTCGCTCCCCAGTTAGCAAGGAAGAGCGCGGTCCACTTGCCTACATTGCCAAAGCCCTGCACGGCGACCTTGAGACCTTCGAGATCTTTGCCCATTATACCGGACGAAGCCATTTTGGTGATGCTGGCTACGCCGTAGCCAGTGGCTTCCTCGCGCCCCGGCAGCCCGCCTATTCGCGGCGGCTTTCCTGTGACCGATTCTAGAATATGAGTGCAGCCATAAATGGTAGCCATATCAGAAGGACCGGTTCCGATGTCAGGAGCCGGAACATACGTACCCGTCTGCAGGTAGCACCCGAAAATATGAACGTATTCCGATACGAGCTCGCGCCTGGCTTCAAGGCTGATCGAAGCGGGTTTTATCCGAATGCCCGACTTCCCGCCGCCGAACGGGATTTTAGCGAGAGCGCATTTATAGGTCATAAGCTCCGCGAGCCTGCGCGTTTCTTCCAGGCTCACATCATCCGCCATTCGTATTCCGCCCTTAGCGGGCCCGCGCACGGTGGAATGGAACACGACATAAGCATCCGCCTGGATAAGCTTACCATCCCATTTGAGGTTAAGGTTCGCGTAGTGTTCCTGGTCGCTTCGACTCAGAAGCTGGATGGCCTGGTTGCCAACATTCACATACTTAGATACTTTTTCGAGGTCAACGACACTCATTTTGCTCATCTCCTTCGATGATCTCCGCATCGTCGCGGATTTACTGAACTACAGCTTGAATGGTATCCGACAGCCATTGAGGGATACCCACCGCCGGTCATTTCTATTATTGTTTATTTTAGTTGATGAGGTTAGGGAGCGCAAGGGGCTCAAGCTGTTATTCTCTAATCTACTGAAGCTTAACCACGGCACGTGGATGTGGTATATTTGTCTACACAGAATTGGAGGCTGATCCCGGGTGAAAATTACTGATAGTCCGGGGCAGGAATACCCCGGACTATCGGAAACAGTAATTATTCTTATTTTTATCTCACACCACAAAAAGACCGGGGTTCATTAATCCCGGTCCAGTCTTTTTATTACTGAGTTTCAGGCCATGTAGTGACAACCTGGCAGGAGGCTTCGTGCTCGATCCGACCCGCCAGTACGTCACATCATTATGCGAAAGTCAATAATATTTAGCTCCGAATCGAGCTACTTGATCATAACCCACTTGCCGTTCTTTATGGTTACCATCACGAGTGAGCCGGAGTTCAGGCCGGTGTGGTCGTCTTTGGACATATTGTAGATGCCGCTGACTCCGACATAGTTCTTGGTGCTCTCGATTGCGGCTCGGAGTTTTTCGGGATCGGTGCCGGCTTTTTTAATGCCGTTCGCTACGATCTGGATCGCATCCCAGGCGTAGCCGGAGTGGGTGCTCAGTTCACCGATCTTGCGGGCGTTGAACTCCTTGATGAACGCGAGCTCGACCTTCTTCTGCGGGTCGGAGTTCGGAAGCTGGCTCGCTACCATCAGCTTAGTGGAAGGCATGATCGTCCCATTTGCCGCGCTTCCGGCGACCTTGATGTATGTCGGGTCGGGCTGGCCGTGGCACTGCACGATCTGGAACGGGACCTTCAGCTGGCGGGCGTTCTTGGTAACGATAGCGCCGGCGGGACCGATTGTCCAGACGACCATCGCCTGCGGCTTCGCAGCCGCGATCTTGCCTACCTGCACCGACATATCGGAATCGTTCGGATCGAATTGCTCATCCGCGACGATCTTGATGCCGTAGGAAGGGGCAAGTTGCCTGAGGAGGACCAGGCCCTCTTCGCCGAACTTGTCGGTCGCGCTCATAACACCGATCTGCTTGATCCCCTTCTTCTGGAGATACATGTAGATGCGCGCAACGGCGGAGCTGGTCTTCTGCGGGCTCTTAAAGACATAGGGGCGGATCGGGGTGACGGGAGCGGCCCCGCCTACGCAGCCGACAACCGGGATCTTCGATTCCTCGATGGTCGGGATGCAGGCCATGATCTCGCCGGTGGTAGTCGGACCGACGATCGCTACGACCTTGTCATTATCGATCAGCTTCTTCATAGCAATGACCGCCTGCCCCGGTTCGGAGCGGGTATCGGCTACGACGAGGACGAGCTTGGCGCCTTTGATGCCGCCCTTTTTATTGATCTCGTCCACAACCATGTTCGCCACCTTTTGGGTAGTGATGCCCACATTGGCGGCTTTGCCGGAGAGCGCGAACAGCCCACCGATCTTGATCTCCTTACCCGCGGTCATGCCTGCGGATGCAGCCAGAGCCGTGATCAGGAAGATCAGCACAAATACTCTTGCCAGGTTCTTCATCTCATTTCCATCCTTTCTTCCTTGGGTTTAGTAGAAGGGAGAATTCTCAATTTTAATTTTGAATGTTGAACAGGTTGTGGGTGAAGGTCTGTACATTCGACAGTCAATCTATCCCCTGCGATTGAAATCGCGGCCATAACTACGCCAAGTCCGGCTCTCGCACCATTCGGGCGCTGTCGCTGAGACCGTCGCGGACTGGGACTATTACCTGTTCCCTTTTTCGTGTTTTCGCTCTTTCGTACTTTCGCGATTAAAATAACCTAAATTCCCAGATACGCTTTTTGCACGCGTTCGGAAGATTTCAGGGCTTCGCCGGTGTCTTCGAGGACTATGCGGCCGCTTTCGATTACGTAGCCGCGATCGGCTATGTCCAGGGCGCGATGGACGTTCTGCTCGGCCAGAAGCAGGGTCATTCCACCTCTCTTCAGAGCTGCAATCTTCTCAAAAAGCTCGGCTACCAGCACGGGCGCGAGGCCTGTGGAGGGTTCGTCGAGCAGGAGAATATCCGGCGCGCTCATCAGAGCTCGACCGAGCGCGAGCATCTGCTGCTGGCCTCCGCTCAGTTCCCCTGCCCTGCTTTTCGCCCGCTTGAGGAGCTCGGGGAAAAGCTCATAGACCGAGGTGAAGCGCGATTTGGCTTCAGAAGCTTTCGCGGGATTCGCGTTAAGACCCACGAGCAAGTTTTCGTATATAGTCATCCCGGGAAAGAGCGCGCGGCTCTCGGGAACAAGCGCAAGACCGTGCCTGGCGATGGATTCGGCCGATCTACCTGCAACATTATCACCCTTGAGAAAAACGCGGCCTTCGCCCGGGCGCACGAGGCCCGCAATGGTGCGGAGGAGCGTGCTCTTTCCCGCTCCGTTTCCTCCGACTAGCGCAACTACCTCGTTCGGCTGCACATTGAGCGATACCGACTTTACCACCGAGAGCTTGCCGTATCCCGAGCTGAGATTGACTACTTTCAGCATTCCGCGCTCCCGAGATAAGCCGCGATAACCTCAGCGTTTTGCCTGACCTCAGCAGGTTTACCGTCGGCTATAAGGCATCCGCTATCGAGGACCACCACCCGCTCGACAAGGTTCATCACCAGCTGCATGTCGTGCTCCACGAGGAGAACAGTCACCCCACCGCTCACAATGTGCTTGATAATTTTCGATAGCTGTACGCCTTCGGTGCGATTAAGGCCAGCGGCGGGCTCATCGAGGAGGAGGAGCTTGGGCGAGAGGGCGAGCGCTCGGGCGACCTCGGCTAGACGCTGTTTCCCGAATGGGAGGTCGCCCGCGCGGGTGTCGCGGTCGGCTCCGAGGCCGAGATCTTCGAGAATATAGCAGGCCCGCTTCATCCGGAGCCTTTCGGCTTCCCGGTAGCTCGGCGGCCAGAGCGATGCCCGGAAGAATGAGCCTTTATTCCACGCGCAGAGTACGTTTTCGAGAAGGGTCATGTCGGCGAAGAGGCGGACATTCTGGAACGTACGGGCGATGCCGATCCGCGCGGCTCTGTGGGGTGATCCGCTCAAGCGTTTTCCCGTGAAGTTTACAGCGCCGGCGCTCGGCGGGATGGCGCCTGAGATCAGGTTGAAAAGGGTCGTCTTACCGGCGCCATTGGGACCGATGACGGCAACGAGGCTCCCCTCCTCCACGGAGAAGCTCACGTTATCCACGGCTCTAAGGCCGCCGAAATCTTTGGTTACGCCGGTTAGTTGTAATTGAGACATGGCTATCAGCTGTCAGCTTATCATGTTTGTCTAATAACGAGATTCATCGCACGAGATGTGAGGCGCTTCAAGCCTGGGATCAAGCCGGATGGTGATAATATTAGAATCAGCCCGAGAATAATGCCGAAGACCAGGCTTTCAACTCTGGAGGTGTCGGCGAGATGCATCGCTCGGCCGGTAAGGTTGATTATCTCCATCAGCGCGGTGACGATTACGCCGCCGGCGACACTTCCCCAGATGCTCCCCATACCGCCGATCACGACCATCATCACCAGCTGGACGTTCATCATCAGGCCGAATTCTTCCGGTCCGAGGTAGCCGCTGGCGTGGACAAACGCATACATGACCCCGGCGATAGCCGCAAGCACACAGGATGCGGCGAAGACTTTCACCTTAAGTGAAAACGCGTTGATACCGAGCGATTCGGCTGCGGATTCGTCGCCGTGGATCGCGCGCAGGCTGCGGCCTCCGGGAGATTCGCAGAGCTGGATAGCCCAGATGATGCACGCAGTCACGACCAGCCAGATGAAATAGAGCTTCAGGGTGGGCTGGGTCAGGGCCATACCGAATATGTGGAGCTCGGAACGGCTCAGAAGGCCGAAGCAGGTGATCTCGGGCAGGCCTGGGATACCGTCGGCGCCGTGCGTAATCGGAAACTTGGAAAGGGCCTGGCTGATGATGTAACCAACCGCGAGAGTAGCGAGCGCGAGATGATTGCCCTTGAGCCGGAGTATCGAGCCACCTATAAAGAACGAAATTATCGCGGTTCCGATTATGCCCGTAAGAATCGCTGGGAAAAGCGGCCAGTGGAATGAATCGATCAGAACGGCGGGGATGTAGGCTCCAAGGGCGTAGAAACCGGCGTGACCAAGCGAGACCTGGCCGGTATAGCCCATCAGGAGTGTAAGCCCGCAGACGATGATCACGTAGATCCCGCAGAGCTGCGCGAGGTCGAGAAGATATTCATATCTGCCGTGCGCGAGCGCCGGGAACCCGGCAACTATTGCAGCCATAACCATCGGGCCGATGTAGAGCTTCCAGAGCGGCTTGGGGGTCGGGTATTTACTCATCATTTGGATACAAGCCCCCTTGGTCTCAGGAGAAGCATCAGGACGACCACCGCGAGCGCGAGGATGTCGGTATAGCCGGGCGAGATGAGCCTCATTCCTTGCTCGAGAAGCCCCATCAGGATACCGCCGACCACGCAGCCGGTGGGGCTGATTAGCCCTCCGAGGATCGCTGCGGAGAAGCCTTTAAGGCCGATCATCGTGCCGCCGTCGAACTGCATTCCGAACATCGGGGCGATCATCACTCCACCGACTCCCGCAAGCGCGGCGCTGAGGGCGAATGAGCATGCGCTGGCCGTGTTTACGCTGATCCCGCACAGGCGAGCGCCCTCTTTGCTCTCGGCGCAGGCTCGCATGTTTCGGCCGGCTCGGGTGTATCTGAAAAAACCGAGCAGGCAGAGCATACAGATGGCTGCGATGGGAATCACGAGGAGGGATTGCCAATCGACAGTGCCTCCACCGACACGCATCGAGCCCTCGACGAACTTGGGGATAGTGTAGGATTTCACCTCGAATGCGAAGGACGCAGCGGATTTCAGGACAATCGAGATGGCGATGGTGATGATGATATAGGTGACCGGCGATGCGTTTTTCGCAGGGCGGATTCCGATCAGGTATGAGAGCAAGCCGACGAGGGCCGCGGTAAGTATTCCAATCAGAATTGCGAGCGGGAGGGGCAGGTGCAGCGTCGCGTAGGTCCATGCGGTGGTGATCCCACCGACCATAACGAACTCACCCTGCGCGAAATTGATTATCCCGGTGGTTGAATAAATGACATTGAACCCAAGCGCGATGAGCGCGTAGATGCTGCCTATTACCAATCCATTGAGGAAAAAGACGCCGGAATACTGGCCCATGTCACCCTTATGCTTCTGTGCAAAGTAGAGCATAATTCCTTAAGCTCTGCAGGAACAATGATAGCGCAATTGGAGGTAACAGGCAAGAGGTAACAGATAACAGAAGGGAAGGTCACCTAGAACTTATCGGAATATCTGGTGGAGTCGATGTATCTCGCCGGGCCGGTGGTTTGTTTGTTGGTCTTTGTGTCGTAGTTGTAGTACATGGGTTCGCCATCGGGGTTGATGGCGCAGTTGAGAGGATTGCCGGAGGTGGCGTTTTTGATTACGATGGTTTCGACGTGAGAGTCCATGAAAGCAGCGTTGATTTGGACATTATTTTTTAAGCCATTGGTATCACCGAAGTGCCAGCCTTTGTGCTCATAGAAGCAGATTTGATCGGCGTTGTATGAAAAGTCCGATTCGGTTCGACAGGGTTTAGTGCAGTCTACTCCGTACCAGGCTTTGTCATTTGCTAGTTTATACCAGTAGGAGACTTGGGCGCCTGGGAGGGTGTGGTCTGAGTTGTCGGAAGGGCACCAAAAAGAATCTTTGTACCTCATATGCTTGTATAGGATCTCAGGCATAGTCCGCAAGCGGCCTATGGGTCCATAAGACGAGATACGCCCTTCCTTAGTCGCGAAGTAGATGTAATTAGCTCTATTCCAGATTTTGGAGTGGCTCACGAGATATGAAGATGGAAGGTGGCCGTCGTAGTCGTTCCAGTAGAGCTGGAGGGCAATGGCGCATTCTCTGAGATATCTTTGGCAACTAGGCGGACGTTGGGGCAAGAAATCACATATTACTGCTGGAAAAGATGCCAATTAGAAGTATTGCACCAATTATACCGATTGCCCCAGATATAAGCCTTACAACAATGTTACTCGGTGGTGAATTGCGTTTCCGCCCAGCCATTGTATTACCCTCCGTCGTATCGGTTGGTTATACCGATACGACGGAGAATATTCAATTATCGTTCCTGGCGGGTGGGCTATTCGTTGGCGGTTTCGGTGAAGGCTTTGGTTATGGTCTCCTTGGGCAGGGGTTTGGTTATCAGGCTGACCAGGGGGACCACTATGAATGGGACTATGATCGCGGCGGCTCCTCCTACGGGGATCGCGGGGTCCTTTGGGGTGATGCCGGGATCACCGAGGATCCATGTAATAATGAGATCGACAGCCAGGGCGGAAATTACACCGGCGATTGCTCCGGCTTTGGTGGTCTTTCTCCAGAAAAGGCCGTAGAAATACGGCGCCGCGAAACATCCGGCGAGGACTCCCCAGGAAAGAGCCATCAGGTTCACGATGAAAGTGATCTGCCCGAGCGCGATAAGGACTGATGCGACTACGAATACTCCGCACAGGACTCGCATCAGAGTCATAATCGAGCCCTTTGATGCTTTGGGATTGATGATGCCGCCGTAAAGGTCCATAGCTATAGCCGAGCTCGATACGAGGACCAGTGAGGAGAGGCTGGACATAGACGCCGAGAAAACCAGGATCAAGATCACAAGAGCCACTGCCTGCGGAGTGTGATGAAGAATAAACTCGGGCATGAGAGCGTCGGGGTGCGGTCCCTTGACCACATCGATCAGGCTCGCATCCTTAATGGCGTAGAGATGAGTGAGAGCACCGCTGTAGTATGCGCCGAAAGCCATCAGCAATCCGAAGATCGTGCAAACGATCATCGTGCTCGTTATATACTGCTTGCTCTTGATCGAGTAGAACTTCTGCACCATCTGCGGGAGCCCCCACGGGCCGAAGCTGGTGAGCAGAACGAGCGAGAAAAGCGACATCCAGCCCGGGACCGGGATCCCCGGTTTTAATGGAACGCCTGGCGGAAGCGGTTTGGGATGGAGAGCAGGCGCGAACGCGGGATTGCTCAGGAGCTGATGAGTCGCATTGCCGAATCCCCCGACCCCATGTACAACGAAGACAACCATCACGCATACACCCACAAGCTCGATAATTCCGCGGATAAGATCGGTTACGGTCAGTGCGAAATACCCGCCCATGATGATATAAACCCCAGTAAGCGCGGCGAGAAAGCCGAGGACGTATCCGTAGGGTATGTTGGTGAATGCGCCGACGAGGTAGCTCAGGCCCTGATAAACCGAAGCAGAATAAGGGACCAGGAACAGGAAGACTATGAGAGCGCCGACGGTCTTCAGGAATGGGCTGTTGTAGCGGTTCGCGAGGAACTCGGGCATTGTCATCGCGTTAAGGCGCGCGGTCATCGCTCGTGTTCGTCCGGCAAGGATCCACCAGGCAAAAAGCGTACCCACGAATGCGTTGCCGATAACGATCCACATCGTGTGTATACCAAAGCCCCATCCGAGCTTTCCGGCATAACCGATAAAGAGGACCGCGGAGAAATATGTGGTGCCGTAGGCGAATGCGGACATCCACGGGCCGATCGACCTTCCTCCGAGGAAGAAGTCGCCGACGGTCTTGGTCTTCTTCATCGCCCAAAAGCCAATGGCGAGCATTACAATAACATAAGCAACAATAATGGCGATTCCCACTTCGAAACCTCCCGCTTAGGATCGTGGCATGAACACTCTCGTGACTGCTATGCAGCACCTCTCGCAGCCCTGCGGGCCACTGCCGGTCAAGAACTGTCGTGTTCGCCACGAAGGGAACGAAAATGGCAAAAAACGCCATTTTCGGAGGAGCATATTAGCTCAGCATTACGATAGCATATTGAGGGGCAGGTGGCAAGCACGGGAAGGGAATGGAGAATTCTCAATTTTAATTTTGAATGTTTAATAGACTGTAGGTGAATGTCTGTTGCGGGGACAGTTACCTTGTTCCGTGGAATAAATTCCCGGCAACATCATACAATGTCCGTCTTCACGGACTGGGACTATTGCCAATGTAGTTGCAATATTTAAGCGAAGCGCTTTGGAGTGCGCCGTGTCCGGCGCTTTACCTGGCTTACAACCTATAGATAAACCAGCAGTACCAACACTAAATCTATAACAGAGATACCAGCCAATACATATCTCTATGGCACCTGTACCAGTACAGACCTTCACCTACGGCCAATACTCATTACTCACTACTCATTACTAAATCCCTTTTCGTGCTTTCGCGATTGAATTCCCTTCGTTTGAGACCTTTACTGAGCTTTTAGCTCGAAGGAGTAATGGCCGGAACCTGCTTCGAATGAGATTCGGTCGCCGGTGGTTGTGGCGGTGGTTATGCCGTTGGCTGCCAGGGTGAAGTGGTTGTTTTGCCAAACGGGAATGCCGCTCTCGGTGATCTCGAAAGGCTGGTTGACGGGCTTGGGGATCGAGATTGTCGCGGTGGTGTTCGCAGGGATGGTTACATCCAGGCGAAGGCCGGTCTCGGTCCGCTGCCAGTGTGATTCTATCCTGCCTTTGATAGTTTGAAGAGCGCCGCGGGCCCATGCGAGATTACCGACGATATACGGCTTGATCGTGAAGTGTTCCCATCCCGGGTGAGCAGGATCGGGCTGGATTCCGGCGAGGTAGTTGTAGAACCATCCGCTCACTAATCCGAATGCGGGGTGGTTGTGGGAGTTCATACCTTTGCCGGTGGCGAGTGTCCAGAGTTCCCAGATCGTGGTCGCGCCGTTGCGGACCATATACCCCCAGCCAGGGCAGGTTTCCTGGGTGATAATTTCGTAAGCGACGTCGGTGCGATCTTCATGCACAAGGGAATCGATGAGAAATGGGGTACCGACGAAACCGGTGCTCAGATGGCCCTTGTGCTTATCGACGATGTTGCTTACCAGGTTTTTGAGGATGATATCGTGATTCCTGCTCGGGACGATTCCGAGGTAGAGCGGGAATGCATCGGAGAACTGGCTGCCGTTGCCATATTGACCGGTATTGGAGTCATAGAACTTCGCGTTGAATGAAGCTGCGATGTTTTTGCACAGCGCTGAGTATCGAACGGCATCGTCGCGCTTACCAAGCGCATCGGCCATTTGGCGGATAGTATCGGCGAGAAGATAAAATGTGCCGGTAGAGATCAGGTCCTTAGGCGTGCTTTCGAAGGCGATCCAATCGCCGTAGTTATTGCGGGTGATGATATAATCCTTCGCCTCGCGAGCGAGAAGATCGACGGAACGCTTTACGCCATCGTAGTGCTGCTCGAGGAGGCGCTTGTCTCCGGTTTGAATGTAGGTATACCAGAGGAGGAGCGGATATGCGGCGGACCAGACGGGATCGCCGGGGTTGCTACCCCAGATGTGCGGAACCGTATCAGGCACCGCGCCGTCCTCGCGCTCGCTGTCGGCAATATCGCGGAGGTATTTAGAGTAAGCCGGAGCCATATCGAAATTATAGAGCATACCCCTTGCGGACATCCACGCGTCGCCCATCCAACCCTGGCGCTCGTCACGCTGCGGACAATCGGTCGGGATCGAGTGAAAGTTCGTGCGCTCTCCCCACCAGGAGTTGTGCTGGATCTGGTTGATAAGCGCGTTGGAGCAGGTAAATTCGCCGCGTGAGGCAAGATCGGTGCAGACGACTCTACCCTCGACAGTTTTCAGGTTCGGTTTGCCGGGATAGCCCTCGACCTGCACGTAGCGGAAGCCGTGGTAGGTAAAGCGAGGCTCATAAACTTCGGTTCCTGATCCGCTGAGGATATAGGTGTCGGTTGCTTTGGCGGAGCGGAGATTATCCTGGTTCACCGTGCCATCGGCGCGGAGAAGTTCGGCATATTTCATAGTAACGCGAGCGCCGGCTGCGCCGGTCACGCTCAGCTTACACCAGCCGGAGAAGTTCTGGCCGAGGTCGAAGACATAAACGCCGGGTTTTGGTATGGTCATCGACTTCGCGGGCATCGTCTGGACTACCCTGATCGGTTGGATCATCTCGGCGCTGAGGACGGATGCGGGCATAGTGGTCAGGTTGACGGGTTGCCACCCGGAATCGCTAAACTCGGGTTTATCCCAGCCGTGCTGAACCTTAGTGGAATCGTAAGTCTCGCCGTTGTAGAGCGAATTTTCAACTATAGGGCTATCGGACCATTTCCAGCTGCCATCCGTGATGATTGTGGACGAGGTAGCGTCGGTATAGTCGATCATGATCTGCGCGAGAAGGCGCGGTGTGCCCTGCCACCAACCCTTACCGAGCATCGCCGCGGCGCAATTCCTGCCGGTTTTCAGCATCCCGGTGACATCGTAGGCGCTGTAGTAGATGCGCTTTTCATAGGTGGTGCGAGCCGGGTCGAGGACTTTATCTCCGACCTTTTGACCGTTTATGCGGAGTTCGTAGTAGCCTAGGCCGGTCACATAAGCACGGGCACGGGCGATGGGCTTATCGACTGTGAACTCGCGGCGCATTATCGGGTTAATATTGGTAGATGGAACGGTGATCCAGCTTGCATGCCATTCGCCCGGGTCGAGAAAAGCCGTCTCGAAGGTCACCGGACGACTAAATGCGGATGCAACACCTCTATTGTCCCATACGCGCACCCGCCAATAGTAGGTCGTGCGGCTTCTGAGCGGATTATCTGAAAAGAGAGATGCCGCGGATTGGCTATTATTCACTTTGCCGCTGTCCCAGAGGTCGGGTTTGTCTGCTGAGAGGAGAGCGGAGCTGGTTGCAACCTGGACCTGATAGGCGGATTGTGTGACACCTCGCTGGTCGCTTATTATCTGCCAAGTAAAGCGAGGATTAGGCTCGTCTATGCCCAGCGGATTGCCTCTATATTCAGTAAGAAGGCTTTGGACGGATGTCCTGGCTGTGGCGGCAGTCGCCAGCAGCATGAAAAGCGCGGTTAATATGATGATGGTTATGGATTTCATTATTACTCCTGGTGAGATGAAGGGAGAATTCTCAATTTTTAATTTTGAATGTTTAATAGGCTTTCATTGAGGGTCTGTATTGGTACAGGTACCATAGAGATATGTACTGGTACCGTTGGTTTAGCTATGGATCGTAAGCCAGATAAAGCGCCGGACGCGACGCACTCCAAAGACGCTTCGCTAATCGTTGGTAGATAAGGCTTGCCTACTCAGCGCTATCAGATATCTCCATGTTAGTAATTCAATGATACAGACCTTCACCCAAAGCCATTACTCATTAATCACTACTCATTATAAAATCCCTTCGCGATTAACTCCCTTCTCCCCCTTCCAAATTAGAAAGCCAGCTTCTTTGTTTGGCCTGGGTTTAGGGTGAACTCGGTGAATTGGAAGCTGCAGGCGCCTATTTGCTCGCTGGTGGATGCTTCACCGGATTTGGAAGTCATTGCGCCGTAGCGGATGGTTATTTTAGATCTCAGGTTAGATTTGATCTCTATTGTGAGCGAGCCGGCGGCAGATTGTTTCAGGTCCAGCGTTCCGTGTGGGATTGTAATTGCTGTCTCGAAGCTTTCGGTGTCAGGGATGCGCGGAGCGATTTGCACTTTGGTCGGCGAGAGCATTTTGACTCCCAGTGCGCCGAAGAGGACAGCCGCGTGATAATCCGCGTTCCAGGCTTGGATCGGCTTGCCATCGTTTTCACCGGTGTTGCCATTCAGGAACTCCGCGGGCATATAATCGCCCCATTTCTCGAAATCCCACTCCCCTACCCGCTTAAGAATCTGCCAGCCGCCTTCGGGATATCCGGTCACGAAGCGGGCGAAAGCGTCGGCAAAATTCAAAAATGGCCAAACGCCTCCATTATGGTAATCTCCGCCTTCGTGGCTGAAGCGCTCGCGATAGGGATACGTATCGCGGACGCCCCAGTCGGTCATATTTGGTTCCAGAGATTTCCAGATACTGCTTATTCGCTCCCGCGGAACAACCCCGTAGAGCGGGCCGACGAACTGGTCCTCCTGCACGTGGTTATCCTCGCGGCCATCGTACCAGAGCGTGGTGTAGAAACTGCCATTCCACAATCCGCCGTCGGAAATATCCGCATTGATAACAGCGCAGGAGCGTTCGTAGAGCTCGGTATAGCGCTTGGCAGCATCGGTATCGTGCAACTTTTTAGCTAATTCTTTAGCAGACCTTAACACCGCAAGCCAGAGGAACTCGAAATGCGGGGCGGCCTTTCGACCCTCCACTCCCCAGACATCCTTCCAATCACCCCAATATGAGCACTGGTCGAGGTAGCCATCGTGGTCCTTATCCATAGATTCGAGATAAGCCATACTGCGCTTAAAGCTGGGCCATAACCCACTTACGAAATCAAGATCACCTGTCCATTCATAATAACGGGCGATGCGGAGGTTGAAATATTCGTTGATGTCGATATCATCAGCGCGATCGATCAGGGACAGAACGGTCGTCGGGATTTTACCATTGTCGCGCTGAAACTCGGCGCTTTCCTCTATCATCCGTCGCTCGAGATCCGGCCAAAGAACGAGGTGAGGCCAGGAAGTCCAGAAACTATCGCGCTGATTGAGCTCACAGTAACCCATAGTGAGCACGTGTTTTCGGGTGATGCGCGTAAGTAAGATCCCGGCGGCGAGATACCAGCGCAGGTAGCGATTCACCTGGTCGTCATGAGTGCGCGGGAGCAATCCGATGAACTCCGCGCGGTCCAGGGCGAACTGATCCCAGTTGGTTGAGATATGCTCGGCGAGAGCCGGAATATCGGGACAGAGATCGGCGTAGAATCCCGCGGGATCGTGGCAGGCGAGAATGAAACGGAGTTTGGATTTGCTGCGAGGCGAGATAATCCGGTTGCAGGTAACCTGGATGCCGCCGTTGATCCCTTTCCAGCTTATCGGACCATTGAAGCCGATTTTCGTTTTGGCTGTGCCGATGAGCCAAAATCCACCGGAATTGATCATCGTGATCTTATCGGGGTTGATATCAAGATAAAATTTGAATGTGGCGGAGGTTCGCTTTTCGGTGTCGGAATCGTTAGCAAGCTCGAAATCGGCAAGCAGCGCGGGAATCGAACATGGAAGGGCATCGTAAGCTTTGATCGGAGCGAGGAATGAAGCCGATATCAAAAGCCCGGGCATGCGAGAGTCGGAGTAGGCAGCGGTCGCTTCAGGGAAAAGGCGAGAGACCTGGCGGTTTTCAAAGTCGGTATCCGCCAGTTCTACTCCATCACAGGAGAACATAAACTCTCCCCTGGCGAGTTCTTCGAGCCCCGAACCGAGGACCGGCGGGTTGTATAAAATCCGAGAAAATACGCGGCCGTTCGGAGTTATCTCAGCGGCGATACCGAAATTGCCTACCGGATAGCCGGTACAAGCGTCATCGGTCTTTCCTGTTATACATGAAGCAAGCGTGGTGAATGGGGTCATCTGCAACCTCGACAGTATGTGTGATGAAAGTATCCATGAAAACGAGGCAGGATGTCAAGAGCGGTTGGAAGTTTACCTGGTGACAAATTCTGACAAGAGGCACATGCAGATAGCCGCATCGAGCTCAGCACCGCAGCATCAGCGAACAATCTGCTCGGAAACGAAATCTACTGACCTTTTACATTTGTTCAAAACAGCCAGCCATGGTGTTTCGGGAATTTATTCCCGAAACTTAAAGCTTAGTATCGGGATATTTCCGATACACCGAATGAGTTTAGTACAGTTATGTGACGTACCGGCGGATCAGTTTGTGTGCGAAATCTCCTGCCAGATTGTCACTACACTACTTGAAACTCAGTAGTTATTCCGGCACATGCATTATCTCTTCTCCAGGAGAGGGAGCAGTATGTACCAGGTTTGTGACATAAGCTCATCCATACCACTCAGACAGAGACGAGGAGTTCGGCTTTAGAGGTTACAACCATCTTTACTCCGAAGAAACTGCCCGGGCAGATTAAGCTACAAGCTCTACTTTCTTTGCCTGGAGACCTTTGGGCGTATCAGCCAATTCGAACTGCACTGCCTGGCCCTGTGCGAGAGACTTGTAACCATCCTTTACGATCTCAGAATAGTGAACGAAGATATCTTTCCCACCATTGAGTCCATCATCAGTTTGAATGAACCCGTAACCTTTTGCATCACTAAACCATTTTACTTTCCCCGTTGCCATTACTTTCCTCCCACACACTACACATCACACAAAGAGAATACACACTAAAGCAACCTACCGGCCTTAGCGATGGGATTATATCACGCGCAATAGTTGCTGTCAACTATTTAGGTAAAGATTTGTTTTAAATGAGAGGCGCAGAAGTGGGTATAAAAGAGTTCATTGTCACATATTGTGCATTCGTGAATTGTTTTACTGATATGCTTTAGCGTGAGCGGGGGTGGTTGTGAAAAGTTTTCAGGAGGTTCGCCGCATCGGTCATTTTTGAATCTAGAGTGAGTGCTTTACTTAACTCGATTTTAGCTTCGAACCACTTGCCATATTTCAGATATGCAGCTCCGAGGTGGTAACGAAGGCTGGGTTCATCGGGTGAGATCGATACGGCACGGCGGAGGGTGCGGATAGCCGCGGGATAATCACGGAGTTTATATTGGGTCCAGCCAAAGCTGTCGACAATAGCACCGTCATTTGGCGCAAGCTCCGCAGCACGGCGAGTCATGCGCAGCGCATCATCGAGCTTTATGCCGGCGTCGGCATACATGTAGCCGAAGTCATTGAGGAGATGAGGATCGTCGGGGATAATGCGAATAGCATCAGAATAAGCTCGTTCGGCTCCGGATATATCTTTCCCTTGTTGATAGAGGGTGCCGAGGTCGAGCATAAACGCAGCTTCGTCTTCCCTGCTAAAGCTGCCGTGCGTGCGTTTGTATGTGAGCCATTTATCGCCGATTTGCCTCGCGTCATCGAAGCGCCTCGCCTGATCGTAAAGGACGATCGCGGTTGCGTAAGTGGTATCGTCGGAAGGATTCGCCTTAATTACTTTATCTATTTCTCCACGCGCGGCATCGTATTTCTCGTGATCGAGCATACGGCTTGCGCGCTTGAGAGCGCCGGCATCGATGCCGGCGCTCGGTACCAGAGCTGCGTGGAGCGCATAGATTAGAAGCGATACAATCAGTATTCTTAAAATTGTCGAGCGCATTTGGTTATTGATCCTGAATCGAGTTCAGGATGATGTGTCGGCAGTCTATGGCCATGGGAATGTGGGCGCGGGAACCTTCGCAGCCCAGGCTATTACCGCCCAGACAACAGCCATTGTGAATTCACCCATAATGAGCCCGAGGAAGAACGGCCTCGCGCGCAGATACATCATCATCCCGCCATATCTCATCACAAGCACCTTCAAAAGCCACGCGACCATGCACGCGAACCAGAAGACCATTATAGTCCAAGAATAGCACAGCGCGTAGCCGAGTGGGTGCAGCGGCCACCAAAAATAACTATACCTCATATACGCAAGAAATGCCGTTACAATTATACCAACCCCGAAAAACACAGGACCCTGCCAGCCGACACCGGGCACCGGGCCGCGCATCGCAGGTTCATAATCTTTGAAAGCCCACAGGTTGTTAGCAGAGTAGGTATAGCCATAGAGATTGATTCCACCACGATGATACGGAAGCCATATCTGAAATATCCCACCGATGACCATCGCAATCAAGATAGATACAATAAACACGGGCAGGAATGATCTGCGGCGGTTTTTTGCTCCATCAGCGATCTTAAGGCCGTCGAGGAACCCCGTCAGCACGAGTCCGCGCAAATCTCTGAACCATGCCGCATCCATAAAACCGAGCACGGTCATATTCGCTGGACCGAGGGTGTGGATGGGCGCGATAAGGCGGTATACATCAACCCCGCGGAAGGTGGTCTCAGTCATAAGCAGGCCGCCTTCGGCAGTGCTGCGAGCCATAATAATAGCAAGCACGAAGATATACATCCCGAGCTCGAATATCGCAAGCCATGGGCTCATGCCGGCTGCCGCGAACCATATCGCGGAACCCATGAAACAGAAGAAAAGCCCAAATACGGCAGTCCGATATGGCATCAGCTCGTTCGAGTCATCGACTTTTTCTATACCCCAGGCCGAGCGAAGCACGCGCTTGATGTGCGGCCAGGAAACGTAGAGCATATAGCCTGTAAGGACAAAATAAGCCCCGATCTCCTGGTAACCAACAAAAATCTTGGGAGCATACAGCGGCATAGTCGGTGATTCCAATCCGTAAGCTCCGGCTATCACCGACTGCAGCTTCGCGAAGAGGTGGAAAAACCACAGCGAGAAAAGAATCTCGGCAGGCAGTAGGAAAAAGAACCCTATAGCCGCAAAGCTTACGTAAATGCACGTCCAGCCGGCATTATTCAAGGGTGGATTCGCGAATAATGGGGTGATATCAATCACGAGGTTGAACATCGGGATCGATGGGTACCACCCATGCAAACCGTTTACCGTGAAGATTATAGTAGGAATCGCAAAGCCGATCCATGTAAGGCGGTTTCTGAAAAAGCTGGTGCCGCGCTCATCTCCGACCATCTCCAATGGAAGCTGGGCCAGCGGAAAGCTGAGCTTTTCATTATCCACCCACTGCCTTCTGAGGATCGACGCGAGGCACAGGAACGCTCCGAAGATCATCAGCGCGAGGAGCCCCCACCACAGCAGCGGTCCGATCCACTGGTGCCACGGGATCGTCTCCCCTGCCCTGAGCCCCTCGAAGAAACGCTTGGCTACGAGCTGGGGAGCGTTGAGATCAGTCTGAGTCGGATCGAACGGCACCATCCACTTTTGAATGTGCGGGAAGAAAAACTTCGTCCAGTTGTTGGTCTGGCTGGCGAAGTAAGCCGGAGTCACGAGGAGCGGAAGAATCTTCTCCAGCAAACCGCGCGACGAGATCATCGAAGAAAAGAGCATCATGCAGTAGATCGTAAGGAGTTCCTGCGGGGTCAATCCCAGGCTGTTCTTCGATTTCTTCACCAATGCATTAACGAGCAGCAGGAAGCAGAAAAGTCCCACAACCACAGGCGGGAGTTGAAGGAAACCGATCTGGATATACTGCACAACCTGTTCGGCCCATGTAACGATAAAGCAGACGGCAACAGATGCCAGTATACCTATTGTGAATCCTCTAAATGATATTCCCATATTTTACTACACCTGGAGGGTTCGCGCGAAGGCGCGTTAATAAAGCCAAATTCGTTCGTAATGGATGCGTTTCGGGGAAGGGTTTCCCCTTTACGTTTCGAGAAAAGGGTTTCCTGAAACAACGGTAATGCGCAAGGGTCAGTGAATCATCAAGTTAGAAAAGTGGCGTTCAGGAGTTTGAACGATAACAGGCTAATAGGTTACTTAGACCTGTTGGGCTCACATTCCTTGTTATAAATCAGAAATCGCTAACAAGCTCCGGATTTCCTCAGGCGATGTCGTCGCTACACCGACTTTTCTCACAACCGCCCCACCCGCGCAATTGGCGATCTTTGCCGCTGATGCGAGGTCAAGCCCGCAGGTAAGGGCGAGAGTGAGTGCGCTGATAGCGGTATCACCCGCGCCTGTGGGGTCATAAACATCGGTTTCTACCGGTGGAACGTGGCAAATCGAGCCGTCCCGATCAAACGCAGAAAGCCCATGCGAGCCGCGCGTGACAATCAAACCACGGCACCCAGTCTTCTCGATCAAGCTCCGGCCCGCGCGCTCGATATCCGGCACGGCATTTATATCGATCCCGGATGCGGCTCCTGCCTCATATTCATTCATCGTGATTACGCCGATCCCATTAAGAGAGGAGATGTTGCATGGCTTAAGATTAGAGACCGTAATCAGCCCGGAACTACCGGCTGCCGCGACAGCCTTGGCAATCTCGCTGGAGACAACTCCCTTTGCATAATCAGAAACCAGGATAGCATCCACCTCGGCAGCGCTCTGCCTGATATAATCGATCACCGAGCGTATAATGCTTTCGGATATGGCTGATTTACTTTCTCGGTCGAGCCGAAGGACCTGATGCCTGTCGGAATGGCGATGGGAAGCCCATATACGAGTCTTGCGAGTCGTGGGACGGCTTGGATCGGTGAATATACCACTCACATCGACCCCCGCTTTCGAGAGGACTCCGCGTAAAATCTCGCCACCTTCATCATCACCCACAACCCCGACCATAACCGCCCTGCCGCCTAGCGCGCGGACATTGTTTGCGGCATTAGCAGCGCCACCGGGAAGGCAATCGGCGTTGGTATTGACCTGTAAAACCATTACAGGGGCTTCGGGTGAAACACGTTCGACCGTGCCCCAGACGTGCTCGTCGAGCATTAGGTCGCCGACGATCATTATGCGCTTGCTCGCGAAGTTATCGAGCGCCGATGAGAGCCTGGCATCCATGCCGTCAGTTCTTCCCTTCCATTCGCTCGATCACTCCCGCGGCTATCAGCGGGATCAAAAGCTCATGGTGACCGGTGAGCGAAATACCGTCACCGCCGATCTCGCGCACCCTGGCGACGACCTGCTGGTTCGAGCGATAATGCTGGACGAAATCGAGGTTGACTCCCATCATGCCCTTCATATCATAACCAAGGTTGATAAGTGTGGTGATAGCTTTCAGGATGACTTCGGGGAGCACAACGGCTGAGCCGATATTCATGAGGACTCCGCCACCGCCGAGGTTTTTAATGGCTTCGGTAAGGATGCGATAGTCTCGCATGGAAGCGTCACCAATCGCGGCGCCGCTGGCGCCGGGGTGCATGTGAACGATATCACAGCCGATGCAGGCGTGTATGGTGAGAGGAACACTGAATTCATAAGCAGATGCGAGGAGGCTTATTTCACGGTTCGGGGCATCAGCCTCAATAATGCACTTGCCGAGAGATTCACCGAAACCGAGCTCATCGGGATTCGCGCGGTCGGCGCAGCCATTTATAAAATCAGCAGTTTCCACTGCCATACCGAACATACCGGTGCGCATGCCGTCGACGACATCCTCGGATGTTTCACCGAAGAAGGCGATCTCGGTATCGTGGATGGCTCCGGCGCCGTTCATGGAGAGTGAAGTGATAATGCCCCGGCGCATGAGATCGATGATGATCGGGCTAAGGCCGCATTTGATAACATGCGCACCCATCGCGACCGCCACGGGTTTGCCTATGCGGCGCGCATCTACGATGCGGTCCATAACCGTACGGACCCAGCGCCCCGCGAGGATATCGGGCAAGCTATCGATGAACTTGTTCACACTCGATCCGGCTTCATGCAAAGCAGCGAAATTATCTTTACTTACTTTACTCTTACGCTCGGAGATCGACATGGTCTTTAAGCCGGCAAGTTCAATTCGAGGGTATTTAGAGGTCATTCTTCACTCCATAAACAATCATTACATCATTCGGCCGGACCAGGCGCGAAAATCCGCATCTCAGACCCACGGCGGAACTACCGGGAAATGTCCTGCCGCCGATCATGGGCGGCTTAACAATGCGAAAACCGGTCTTCTCCAGCAGGCGCGATATGCTCGATTTCTTGAAATAGAAAATGTGCTCGCTCGGTTTCAGGTGCCGCCAACGCTCGCGCTTCATACGGAAAAGCACATGGCCGAGATCGGGTGTGCCGATGACCACAAACCCGCCGTCGGAAAGTATCCGCCTGACTTCGAGCATGTGCTGCGTTGGGTCGGGCACGTGTTCGAGCACATCCCACATAGTGACGCAGTCGAAAGAGCCATCAGCGTAGCCGGCGTCTTCGAGGATGCCGGTTTTGACATCGAGGCCGAGGTCGCGGGCTTCCTGAGCGGCATAAGGTGATATTTCGACACCCGAAGCCGTCCAGCCCCTTGCATTAGCTGCTTCAACAAAATAACCGAGTGAGCAGCCAATGTCAAGTAGCCTGCCCGGTTTTGTGAGCAGTTCGATGCGCTTAAGCCTGGCATCACCGCGCCTGAGGCGAAACGCCCTGCGCCTGCGATAAAGGTCGAAGTATGATGAATCATACTGCTCATCGATAGCAGAGGGCTGCGGCCAGGTAAATGCGAGTCCGCATGAGGCACACTGGTAAATATTATAGCCGTTTTTAGTTATGAGGATCGATGTAACATCGTTCCCGCAGATGTTGCATTTGATGGATTGCTGCACGGTGGCTGCTGGTTCTCCGTTCAATTAAACAATGTATCAGGCAGATTTGCATTCGCCTTGATGTCGGTAAATTCAGTAGCGCCTGCCTTGGTACCATCGGAGGTGTAGAGTTCTACCCTGGTCGGCACCCAGATGACGCCATCGATGTTTTTAGGATTCGAGTATACCATACGAGCCTGAAGATTGTTCTTCTCATCACGTTTTTCGAACTTCTTCAGGTAGAAATTTGTAGCATCGATCCAGGCGTAGTTTATCATATTTCCCTTGGGCCAGCTCAGCTTCAGCTTGATCTCACCGTTCGCGGCGGCTTCGGGATCGTCGATTACCTCGACTCGCCTGTTCTGCCAGAGCTGCGGCGTAACAAGGCCGATATCGAACGGATACTGGAGCTTGGCGGGGTCGTTTGAGTAGTCCTCGACCTTGTTCATTTTGATCTTCGGAGCGCGAAAGATTTTTTTGCCGTTGTTGATTATATACTCGAACTTAACCATCCCGAGCTTGGATTCGATGTGCAGTTTATCGGGCGCCTTGATCGCAATTGTGGCGGATGAAAAATCGTAGAGCCGCGCGTAGTTCGAGTCTACTTTTGAAAGAGCGGCTTTGTTTTTCTCGCGAACAACGCACGTGATGGTCACATCTCTGAAGTTCTTCGAGGCTTCTTCGACGCGGGCTTTAAGTTCGGCTTCGGTGATCGCAGTGGCGATGGCGCCGGACTGCGCGATTGCAAAAAACAGGCAAATAAGACCGAGAATAGAGATCATACAGCGTCTACTCATCGTTATGTTGCTCCTTGCTTCCGGTTTTCGATCTGGTCATTTCCCAGAGCATGACGTAGCGGAAGAAAACGCCGCACGCGCTCATTCCACTAATTATTAGGCCGTAGATACCATCCCGAAACCCTTGCTGTAAGATAAGTTTCTTGAGGAATGTGAGGCCCGGTGTCAGCGCGATATCGGTGATATGCGCTTTTTGCCCATCGAGCATTTTCTGCCTGGCTGCAGCTCGCGCATAGGTTATCATCTTTCGCGCGGCATCGTCCATATTTCTATACGAAAAATGGATCATACAGTTCTGCAGAGTGCCTGATGTGCCATCAACCTCGAGGACTTCGTGCACAAGCCTGTCTGCGAACCTTGCTTTCGACTTCCGCGCGAGGCGAATTGTATAATCGGGATACCATCCGCAATTGCGGATCAACTTGCCGAGAAAGCATGTCCGGCGCGGGACCCGGTAGGCGTTGTGCGGGCTTTCGACCACCACGCGGCGTATTTCCTGTGCCAGTTCCGGCGTTACGACTTCATCAGCATCGACGATCATCACCCATTCCGAGCCGGCCATATCCATCGCTGCGTTCTTCTGCTCGGAAAAGCCGGTAAACTTGCGTTGGCTCACTTTATCGGTAAAACGGAGCGCGATTTCCACGGTGCGATCGGTGCTGAAAGAATCGAGTACGATGATCTCATCGGCGAATGAAAGGCTCCGCAGGCATCTTTCGATGTTCGATTCCTCGTTATAGGTTATTACAACGGCTGAGATCAGCACTTATGCCTCACCTATCCAACAGCTCAAAGTATAGCGCTTCGTTTTTCTTCGCCATGTTATCAAGACTGAATTCCGAGCGTGCTCTAGCCTGCCCGGCTGAGCTAAATCGCGCGGTGAGGTCGGAATTTGCGAGAATTTTATCTATAGCGGCGGCTAAAGCCTGCGAATCGGCTGGTGGAACCTGAAAACCTGTTTCACCATCGACTACTGACTCGCGCAGCCCGCCAACAGCGCTTGCGATTACGGGCTTGCCCGCAGCCATCGCCTCGAGAACGGCGATACCGAGCCCCTCGGAAAGGGAAGGCATAACGAATATATCGATGCTTGCGAGAAGGGTGGGCATATCACCGCAAAACCCGATGAATGAAGCATTGACGCCGGAAGTTGCGGCAAGGGCTTCGAGCTCAGCGCGGTGGTTACCATCACCGGCGATGATCAGGTGCAGCGGTGTCCCTTTTTGGTTCAGGATCGCAGCGGCTTCGATCAGGTAGCTTATTCCCTTTCGTTCACCAAGAGTAGCGGCTGTGCATACGATCGGGAGCGAATCATCAATACCGAGCCTGGTCCGCAGTTCAGGATCAGGAACAGCGCTGGTGAAACGTGCCATATCGGTGCCGCTGCGGATTATGTGTATCTTCGCGGGATCTACACCGCATTGAACCAGCACATCGCGAACGGAATTCGAGATCGCCACAATAGCGGTAGCCCATTTCCCATAGGCGCTTGTGTTCGGCCAGACCATATTTATCGGATCATCCATCCGGCGCGTCGCGATGACGACCTTCGCGCCCGCAAGTCTCGCAGCAACGCTGCCGAGCGTGTGTGCGCGTGAGGCATGTAAGTGCACAATATCCGGTGCTTCGCGCTTAATCGCTGATCGCAGTTTCAGCACGGCAAGCGGAGAGCTCATATCTACGCTGATATGCTCGATATCGTTCTCATGCGCCCAGGATTCCAGTTTAGAGCCCGGCCTGCAGACGATTTTGACCCCATGGCCCTGATCTCGCAGGTATAAGCACAACCCAGCGACCTGGCGCTGCCCCCCGCCCCAGTTTCGTTCGGAGTCGATGTGAAGTGTGCTGAGACGCCTCATCGATTCACCTCACGGGCGAGGATGGAATCGACGGCTGAGATTACATCGGCAGCGCTTAGCTCAGTCATACACTTCCTGGCAAGGCTGCACTCAGTGCGCACGCATGGGCTGCACTCGGCTCCGGATGTCAAAACAATATGTCCATCGCCCTGGGGGCCTGTGATATTGGGATTAGATGGGCCGTAGAGACCGATGACGCTCGTTCCGGTGGCAGCGCAGAGGTGGAGAATGCCGGAATCCACGGCGATAAGGAGCTTGCACCGGGCAAGGACCGCGGTCACTTCACCAAGATTTGTTTTACCGCTAAGGTCCAGGATTTCACTGCATTCTTTAACGATGTTATACGCGGGTTCAGTGCCGAGTATCAGTGTCCTAATTCCCAGTTTCGATAAATGGCAGCCGACGGCGGCGAAGCCTTCATCGGTCCATTCCTTTACACTGCGCCTGCCCGAGGTGCCGGGAGACAGGGCTGCAATGGGATCATCAGGCCCAATCCCATGCGCCTGGAGCAGCCGATCAGCGCGCTCGATCTGCTCCGCTGTAGGGCGAAGGAGACCGGAATAGCCGCGGCAGGTAATATCGTATCCGATTGATTCGATGAGGCGAAGGTTGTTCTCGGTCGATGGCGGGTGATGGAACTCGACCCGGGACGTGAGAAAACCGCCCAGTGAGGTATCGATGAATCCGACACGGCGTGGAGCCCGGCTGAGCCAGGCCAGCGCGGCACATTCAGCGCTCTGCGAAAAGACCAGCGCAAGGTCCGGTTTATACGCTGAGATGCGGCGAATCAGTTCAAGCTTGTTCAGGTTTAACCCGCTTTTCCTGGACAGAATATCATCCACCAGACCCGTACTAGCCATCACTTCCACCATGCCCGGGCGAACAACACTTGTGATGTGGGCGCCGGGGATACCGTCGCGGATGCACTTCAATGCAGGAAGAGAGAAAGCCAGATCCCCGACCTGATTGAGATGGAAACAGATGATCTTCATCGTGATGACCTATCCGAACCAGCGTCGTACGGCTTCGTTGACATCATCAGGGGTTATCGCCTGCATACAGTCGACATTGCTGCATGTCGGGTGCCGCCGGCACGGGCTGCATGGGAAATCTTTTGCAACCCAGATGAAATTATCTTTCTTAAGGAAGCAGCGCCAGGCGCTCGCGCCGAAAAGACCGACCGATGGTCGATCGAGCGCGACAGCCATATGCAGCAAGCCCGTATCTACACCGATCACCGCGAGGCTTTTCTCCATAAGCGCACCAGCCTGCTTGAGGGTGGTTAAGCCGGCGCTGATGACCGGTTTATAGGTCGCTCCTTCAGCAATACGCTTCGCAAGCACGGTATCGGCTTTGGAACCGAGGATCAGGGATTTCACACCGTATTTTTCACCGAGCAGATCGGCGACACCAGACCAGCCCTCAGGAATCCAGTGTTTGTTCACCCATGTGGTAGCAGGGCAGAACGCGACTACTTTCTCGCCTTTCAGCCCGTGCTGCTCGAAGAATTCATCGGCAAACTTCCGATCGTCCTGACCAACGGGCATATACATCGCGGTGTCGGTCGATTCTACACCGAGAGTTTTAAGAAGGTCGAGATTGCGCTGCTGTGCGTTGACTTCATCTCCGCCGGGGTCATATTTTTCGGTATAGAGATAAGCGCTGCCCTCATCGCCGTCAGCGAACCCTATTCTCCGTTTCGCGCCCGATGCAAGGCACACCCCCGCGCTTCTAATCAGCCCCTGCAAATCGACGCAAGCATCAAAATGCTTTAATCGGAGCTCTTTGCGCAGGGAGGAAAGGCTGCTTATGAAGCGGACGGCATCGCCCACAAGCTTCCCCCGCTTTACCCTGTCCCACACGATTACTTCGTCTAGGTAGGGGTTGCCGAGAACCACATCGGCGGATTTACGCTCGACCACCCATGCGATGTAGCTTTCTGGAAACGCCGTGCGCAGGGCGCGCGCGACGGGAGTCGCCATCAAGACATCTCCTATCGCACTCAATTTTACTATCAGTATTCGCTCAGGCGCATTAATCGGCACTGCTTGGGGCCTCCGGACTCAGTTTCCATCGATCATGCAGCCACAGCCACTGCGATGGGTTCGCGCGAATCTCGCGCTCGATTGCTTTATTTATAAGGGCAGTAAGCTCCCTGATATCATGTTCTTCATTTCCACTTAATGTGTATTTGATGGGAGGGTAGATAGTCGCCTTGTAGCGGTACTTGTCCACCCTCGGCGCAAAGACCGGTATCAGCGCCGCGCCCGTTTTCATTGCGAACATAGCAGGGCCGGTCGCCGTCGCGGCGGGACGCCCGAACAAATCGACAAAGATCCCGTGTGATTCGTTTTGATCCGGCAGGATGCCGAGAATCTCGTTGTTCTTTAGAGCCCTGATCGCACCGATCAATGGCTGATCCTTGTCGAACACCCTGTAGCCACCGCTCTCGCGTATCCTGGTGGTGATCCCGGTCATACCGGGGTCGTCGCTGTCGCGCGCGATAACGTTGACTTTATAACCCTCGATAACAATCTTGCGCGCAAGGAGTTCCCAGTTACCGTAATGAGCAGTAATAATTATGCAGCCCTTGCCTGCGGCGAGCGCTTTATCCAGGTGCTCGCAGCCTTCGATGTCAATCATCGCGCCTACCTGCTTGCGGTTGAGCGCGAGCAGGTAAAAAAACTCGACCGCACCACGTGAGAAATGCCGAAAGACCTGCTTCGCAAGCGTTTTGATCTCGGTGTCAGTCTTCTCGGCGCCATACACCTGATGCAAATTCTTAAGCGCGACTCTGCGGTACCTGCTCGAAAGTACGTAGAAGAGCGAGCCAAGGGTATTTCCGATAATCCGAACGGACCAGGGCCTCAGCAGTCCCGCGCACTTCGTCATTACGATGAACGTGCTCCGCCCGATCAGCTTAATTGTACGTTTTTTGAGCGAGAGTCGCTTTATTCTCGATGTCGATCCTGTTGGTGATGTACTCCGCAAAGCGTGAACTTTCCTCTATTTCGAGCTGAATACTCAGCGTAAAGAGATCGTCGAACGGCGCAGGGCAGCCAAGCCGGGCGGCATCCTTGTCGGTTGTCGTTATGGCATCAGCTCCGCATGCATTGAACTCATCTTTTATACGTGCAATTTCGGTTTCGGTGAGCCGGTGATGGTCGGGAAAAGTTATGCTCTTTACAACCGCACCCAGAGATTCCAGCATTTCATAGAACGCAGACGGCCTGCCAATCCCACAGAACGCAAGGACCTTGCGTCCCCTAATCCAGCTCAGGTCGAGCTCCGCTCCGGTATTCACATCCCGAAAATGCAGCGGCTCACGAGAGCATTTGAATATCTGGGCGCCCGGCGTTAATCGCAAGATCCGCTTGGTAAGGTTTTCATATTCGATATCACCAAACGACTTCGCATTACCCAGAAAAACTATTCCGGCTCTCTTCAGGCCGGATGCCGGCTCTCTCAGGTCGCCCATCGGCATCACATAACCGCTTCCAAATGGGCGGTTCGCATCGAGAATCACTATATCAAGGTCGCGATGAAGCTGCCAGTATTGCAATCCATCATCGAGCACGATCACATCAGGCTTAAATTGTTTAAGCGCTAGCTCTCCGCTCTCTCGCCTGTCCTTACCTACGATAACCGGCACACCAGGCAGCGTCGATGCGAGCAGAACAGGCTCATCGCCCGCGATCTCACTACCGACAAGGAGCGAACCACCATCCGAAACAACTGTGGCCCGGCGCGCGGCTCCGCCATGCCCGCGCGAAAGCACTACGACCTTCTTCCCCTGCCCAATCAGCATCCGGCAGACGGTTTGCACGGCAGGAGTCTTGCCCGTTCCACCAAAAGTCAGGTTGCCGATGCTTATTACCGGCACGCTCAGCCGGTGGCGCTTGCGTAAACCCAGTGAATAGGCCGCCAGGTAAATCGCGAGGCCGATCCGGTAGATTATAGACAACGGCCAGAGAAGTCCGCGGATCAGCCATGAAAGCGAACCCCGGTCTTCGGCAAGAATTACACGCTCGATGTAGCGATCAGACATTAGCTTTCAGTTCTCAGCCGTCAGCGGCTGATATTCCTTACCGCCAACGGCTTCTTTGTAGAGCGAGATCAGCTGCGCGGCGGTGCGTTTGGATGCGCCCAGATTCGCCTGCATCATTTTTGCGCAGCGAGCTTTTATATCTTCGAGCAACGCCTCATCACCCAGCATTTTTGTTATCTCGCGTCCGAGTTCATCACCATCATTGATCTGGAACCCCGCGCCGGCCGATTTGGCTTGAGCGACCAGATCTTTGGCTTTGAATGTGTAAGGACCGAAAAAGACGGGCTTGCCGTGCGAGATCGGCTGGAGAATGCTGTGACATCCCCTCGGAATCAAGCTGCCTCCTACAAAGCTTACATCAGCTACCGCGTAGACCCGCGCAAGCTCACCGAAAGTATCGAGGACCACGATATCCTCAGCCCCAGTTATGGTTTCGGGCTCACTGCGCCAACCGCATTTCAAGCCTTTACCCGCGGCAATTTCCCTGATCTCATCGCGGCGCTCGATCTGGCGCGGAGCAATGATAAGCCTCAGAGACGGATGCGATACACGAGCCGCGAGAAAAGCGTCTATAACCGGACCATCTTCGCCGGGATTCGTGCTCCCAGCCACGAAGATTTTATTCTCTTTTGAAACCTTAAACCGAAGGCGCAATTCGTCCTTCTCTGATTCGGTAAGAGGTTCATCGGCGACGTCGGCTTTGCAATTACCGGTGACTACAACTCTGGCCGGATCCGCGCCGAGTTCGATCACTCTTTCGGCATCGGCTTGAGATTGCATGCAGAAACGATCGATATTAGACATCGCCCAGCGGTAGAGCCAGGGGACCTTCTTCGCGCCGGCGAGGGTTTTATCGGAGACAGTGCCGTTGATCATAGCGGTCTTCACGCCGCGGCGGTGGGCGATGTGCAGGAAATTGGGCCAGATTTCGGTATCGGTGCTGGCGAAGATAACCGGCTTTACGCGTCCCAGCGATCTCATCACACACGGTGCGAGATCGAACGGATAGTAAAAGATTCCATCTGCATCTTTAACAGACTTATGCGCCATTTCCTGGCCTTTTTCGGTGGTGGTAGACACTAACACCGCCGCATCGGACAGCGACTCTTTAAGCTCATGCACAACAGCCGCGCTCGCAACCGATTCGCCTACGGAGACAGCGTGTATCCAGATTCGCTTTTTTTCACGAATGCCTGAGGATAGATTCACCCCTCCAAACTGCTGTCTCCATGATTCACGCGATTTACCGGATATGAATATCCTGTAGAGTATGAAGAGCGCGATTGCAGGGCTCAGGAGCAGCAGGATCAAGTTGTAGAGAAGGAAGACCATTATGCATACCTTTGCGGATCAAGCCCGAGAGTCTCCCAGGCCCGCCGTTCGGCTTCGTTTATCGCATCTTCTATACGAAGAGCGGCTTCGGTATCGTCGTCATCGGCGGCGATGTGAAGCGGGTCGCCGAAGTAGATAACAGCTTTCGCGAACGGAGCCGGAACCATGTGCGAATCCCAGGAGCTCAACCTCTTGCACGGCTTGCAAGCCACCCCCACAGGCAGTATCGGACAGCTCGAGCGCTTGGCAAGGTAGATCGTGCCCGGCTGGACTTTTTTCACCGGACCCTTAGGCCCATCGGGAGTGTGCGCCATCACACCACCCTCTTCGAGCCGCCTTACAAGCTCGAGGAGCGCTCTCGCCCCACCCCGACCGCTCGACCCGCGCACAGTCCTGAATCCGCGGCTCAGGAGGAGGCGGTTTTGAAGATCACCATCATTGGACAGCGACACGAGGGAATAAAAGCCCCTGTTGCGGCAGTGATAGATCGGGAGCATCGTTACCCCGTGCCACGGCAGAACAAGCCCACCCTTGCCGTCGGATACGATCTTTTCGAGCTTCTCCTGCCCTATATCCCTGACGCGAACAGTCGCCGCAATGCCCGTGGAAATCAGCCAGAGCAGGCGGAAGATCAGCTCGCGCTTCAGCCGTTCTCTAAAGCGCTCTTGCTGCCCCGCCATCGGGCGCCTCCTGTGAGCGGAACTGCGTCCGGTAGAGCTGCGAGAAGAGCCCACCGGAGGCTACCAGCCCATCAAATGTGCCCGATTCAATTACCCGCCCCTGATCCATTACTAGAATTTTATCAGCGTTCTTCACCGTAGAAAGCCTGTGCGCGATAACAAGTGTCGAGCGGCCCTTCATCAATCTGTCGAGAGCTTCCTGCACAACACCCTCGGATGCCGCATCGAGCGAGGAAGTCGCCTCATCGAGAATGAGAATCTTCGGGTTTTTAAGGAGCGCTCTCGCTATGGAGATGCGCTGCCGCTGCCCACCGGAAAGCCCTACACCGCCCTCACCAAGCACCGTATCGTAGCCATTCGGGCACTGTGTAATGAATTCGTGCGCGTTCGATGCTTTAGCGACCTCGATTATCTCATTCATATCGGCGCCAGGTCTGCCGTAGGAGATGTTATCGGCGATTGTTCCGCTGAAAAGTATAGTCTCCTGCGGAACCATAGCTATCTGGTCGCGAAGGCTCGCCATTTTGATGCTGCGAACATCGACACCCTCGACCATGATCTGCCCCGCGGTGACGTCGTAGAACCTGGGAATAAGGTCGGCGATGGTGGATTTCCCCGCTCCGCTCGGGCCGACTATCGCAACGACTTCGCCCGGGGCGATGGCGAACGAAACGCGATCGAGGACAGGCTCGTCCTTATCGTATTCGAAGCACACTTCACGGAATTCAACACGGCCTTCGACATTGGTAAGAGTAATTCCGTGCGGATCTTCCGGCATATCCGGTTTCGTATCGAGCAGGTCGAATATCCTCTGGGCGCCCGCCATGGTCTGCTGGTATGTTACGTTCAAGCGGCCGAATTGCTTTACCGCGCCCGAAACGTAAAACGCGAGCATCGCGAACTGCACCAGCTTCGGGAATGTAATGACTCCGCGCACAGTCATCCCTCCACCAACGAATACGATCACAGCAACCGCAATCGATCCCATTACATCGATAGAAGGTATAACCAGCGCGCTGCGCCTGGCAGCGCGAAGAGCGGCATGTAAGCTGTTATCATTGACCCGGCCGAAACGCTTTACTTCCTGCTCCTCCATGCCGAACGACTTGATGATGCGCACCCCTCGAACGGATTCCTCGATTGTGGCGCTCACATCAGCGAGTCTTACCTGGGTGGTCGTGGTGAGGGAGCGAATCCGCTTCGAGAGCTTATCGATCACAGTAGCCATAAGCGGAGTAATAATGACAATCAAAAAAGCGAGCCGCCAGCTGATGAAGAACATCCCACCAAGGCCGAGAACAATCATCGCGGGACCGTCGATAGCTTGCGTGATGATAACGCTCGAAGTCTGGATGAGATTTACATCGTTGGACATAAGCGACATCAGATGACCGGTCTTGCTCTTATGAAAGAACCGGAGCGGCAGGCTCTGGATGTGCGCATACATCTCCAAGCGGACATCGGCGCCTATTCGATTGGTTATTGAAGCAACTACATAGCTGTTGAGATAGGTCAGGATGCCCTTGGGAATAGTAATAAGAACGAGCAGAGCCGCAACCATCACCATCAGCCCCATTTTCGCTTCGGAAGGGGCAAATAAGCCGTGCTTGATGGCGAAGTTGACAATGTATATCTTGGTGATGGGATCCTTGCCGTTAAGAGCCGCGAAACATCCTCCGAGATAAGTCGTGAAGACGTTGCACTGAGCCATCAGAAAACCCGACAGCACAGCTATAAAGATGCGGACTTTATGTACGAGCAAATATTTCAGGAGACGTTTGGGAGCATCCATTATGATTATCTGTCTTCCAGGTGCTAGCCCGGCAGCGCGTCGCTGAGCCATGATAAAATAGAGAAGCAATCATAGGCCATAAAGCCATACAGAGCCGTTACTACGACGGTAGTCACAGCGCCGCGATATTCGTCATTAGCCATCACCCGGCTCAAGGAGAAGCGGCCCGCACCGCCCAGGTCGCGAATATGCGGAATAAACCTCGGCACTGTTTTGCAATACTGAGTATATTCTTCACCGAACTTCTCGCGCAGCAGCCGCTCTTCGTATATCACAGCCCCACCGTGGAACAGCCAGAAAAGCGTAGTGCCCAGTATCCAGACATCGATCCTGTGGCACATTATAAAATATCCGACGCTTATAAGGAAACTGCCGATGTAAAGCGGGTTCCTGCAGAGAGCGAACGGCCCCGCGGTCACCAGACCGGACAGCTTCGTGAGATAGCCAGCGGACCACACTCGAATCGCCTCGCCACCGGCAACGAACGGCAATCCTATCCAAAATACTTCAGGTGTCGGTTTAGCTACAACAAGCATCAGAACCGATGCAGCGAACAGGAAAAGTGTCCGTCTTCTGAAAAGCACGTAGACAGCTGCGTTCATGCCAGTCCTCCCATTTCGAGTACGGCATTCGCTGCACGCGCGATTGCTCCAGGTTCACCAAGCTGTGCTCTTACCTCATCCAGCGCAGCTTTCATTTCCCGCAGCTTCGTCTTATCCTTGAGTAAGCTCAAAGCGATATCTGCAACTTTCTCTGATGTGACATCCTCATTCAGCATCTCAGGACAGACGCCGCGATCAGCGATGATGTTCGGCATGCCGATAAAATCTTCGAGGCACGATCTACGGAGATTGTATTCCAAACGCATTATTGCCGATCCTCGATAGATTATAACCATCGGCACGCTTAACAACGCAGCTTCAAGTGTAGCTGTTCCGGAAGCAGTTATCAACAGGTCGCTTGCAGCCATGCAATCATAAGTGCGGCGCTCGACCACGCGGATAACCGGAAAGTCATCTTTGCCAAGCGAGGCAGCGGCGATCCGGTCCCGCATACGCTCGCTCCCCCAAGCCGCCCCAATGATGAACTGCGCTCCACCGAGCTCACGATGAATGATCTCGGCGGCTTCGATCATCGGCTCCATGTGCTCTCGTATCTCATGAGATCTGCTGCCGGGTAAAAGTCCGATCGTCGGCAGCGATGTCTGGAGATCGAGCTCGCGAATAAAATCTTCACGCGGCTTCGACGGTTTCACGACATCGATCAACGGATGTCCCACGAATCTTGCATCGACCCCGGCATCACCCAGGAGCTTTGCGGACCACGGGAACGGTGTTATCACCTTCCCGCCGCACACGATCAGCTTAGGCGCGTTTTTGGGGCGCTTTCGCCACGACGACGGTGGGAAATAGTAAACCACGGGGATGCCGTGCTTGCGCGCGACCTGTGCCAGGCGGGTATTGAACGCTCCGAAATCAATAGGGACGAATATATCAGGCCGGCGGTTCAGAAGCGCAAAGCGCACCTGAAAATACCTTGCCGCAAACGTAGGCAGCGCTTTGAAGGTCTCCGCGATGCCGATAGTACCGCCGTTGGTCATATTCACGGCAATTTCAACACCCGCATCGCGCATCTTCGGCCCGCCCGCTCCCCATATATGCAGGTCGGGGCGGAGTTTTCTCAGCTCAGACGCCAAGAAAGCTCCGCTAAGGTCACCTGAAGATTCTCCCGCCGATATCGCAATCGAAATCCCCACGTTAGAACCTTGGGGTTTCTAACTGCCTTCCGCCAAAACCCAGCCGCACATTGCGGATGAAGTCCAGCAGATACTGCAGTTCCTCGCTTGGATCGATCTCGGCTTCGATAGCCTCGAGCGCCTGCGTTACATTCAGATTGGACCTGTAGAGCAGCTTATAAGCCTGCTTGATCTCAGCGCGGACCTTCGAGCTCACACCACTGCGCCTTAAGCCGATAACATTAAGGTCGCAGACCTTGGTCGGTCGACCATCAGCCATCGAGAACGGGGGCACATCCTGCACAACCTTCGACATCCCGCCAACCATAGCAAGCTTGCCGATGCGCACCTTCTGGTGAACACCGACAAACCCGCCGAATACGACCTTATCCTCCACAAGCACATGCCCGCTCACGCCAACGTAGTTCGCCATCGTGATATCGTTGTCGAGCTTGCAGTTATGGCCGACATGGCAGTAAGCCATCAGCATATTGTTGTTGCCGATGATTGTAGCTTCGCCCTCGCCGCTCGCGCGGTGAATAGTAACGAATTCCCTGATAATATTGTTATCGCCGATGCGGATGTAGGTGTTTTCGCCTTTGAATTTCTTATCCTGCGGGGCGCCGCCCAAGACCGCTCCGGACATAATCACACAGTCTTTGCCTATACTCGTATTTGATTCTATGACCACGTGAGAATCGACGCGTGAGCCGTCACCAATCCGGACATTTTTCGCAATCACGGAGTAAGCCCCGATGACTACCCCCTGTCCGATCTCCGCACTCTCATCCACCAACGCGGTCGAGTGTATCTCGGTCTTCCTATCCTTAGTCGCCATATTATCCCGAGTCCTATTCCTTCGTATTCTCGACACCACTGTCGGTAGACTTGCGCTTCTTCCCGCGCTCGACCAGCGCGAACATAAATTCTCCTTCGCAGGCCACTTCACCGTCGACCCGCGCTATCGCCCTTACCTTTCCAATGTTACTCTTTGTCGCAATGAGCTCGACATCGGTAATCAGCGTGTCGCCCGGAAGAACCGGTTTGCGGAATCTAACTTTATCCATACCGCCAAAATAGGCCAGTTTACCCTGGTTTCCTGTTTTTGAAAGGAGCAGCACCCCCGCGACCTGCGCCATTGCCTCGCAGACGAGCACTCCCGGCATTACGGCATGTCCGGGGAAATGACCTTCGAAGAACTCCTCGTTAATAGTAACGTTCTTGTAGCCGCGTGCACTTTTCTCGGGGATAAGCTCTAGTATTCGATCCACGAGAAGAAACGGGTAGCGGTGCGGCAGCACGTCCCGTATTTGTTCTACATCCAGCATCAGCTTTACAGCCCCTTAGGTAGATTTAGTTTACATTTTAGGCAGGGATAGCTTCGGGAAGGGTTTCGCGCTCGATTCCCGTATATATACGCTCGATTTCTCTTGCGAACTCCACGTTCAGAGCATGTCCCGATTTAACAGCAAGTATCTCAGCCTGCACCAGCCCACCCGCGAGCGAAATATCTCCCACAAGGTCCATCACCTTGTGCCTCACGAGCTCGTCGGGGAAGCGCAGAGCGGAGCTCATCCGATCCTGCCAGATCACGATAACATTTTCGATGCTGCCGCCCTTAGCAAGCGCTCTATCGAGCAGCCCAGCGACTTCTTCGTAGAGGACAAAGGTCCGGGCGGGCGCTATTTCTTTGCCGAAATCGGACTCACTAAAAATGTAGCTGGAGGTCTGAGAGCCGATCATCGGGTGCCGGTAGTTCATCACATAGGTAATCCGCAGATATGGAGCGGGCACAGCCAGGATATATGAATCTTTCCGGCGGACGCAGACCGGTTCGGTGATCGAGATCAGTCGCCGCTCGCACTCCTGCTCTGTGAGACCCACGCGGTCAATCGCCTCGATGTAGGGCTGAGCGCTTCCATCGAGCGCCGGTGTCTCTCCACCCACAACCTCGATAATGGCATTATCTACGCCCTTTCCTCGAAGCGCAGCCATCAGGTGTTCGATTGTAAGGACCTTGAAACCATTGAAACCGATCGTGGTGCCGCGCGAGGTATCGACGACATTCGAAGCCAGGCCGGACATTTCATGAGAACCGTGCCTGAACACGATGCCGGTGTTCTCGGGAGCGGGGTGTATCTCGACAATAGTCTCATGACCGCTGTGCAAGCCCTTTCCCGACAGCTTTACGCTGTCTTTAAGGGTCATTTGCAGCGCAGCAGACAGGGAATGCACTGATTCGTCCATTCTACCCATACTATCATTAAAATCCAGAATCGTCATCCCCTTTGTCCTTTCCACTCGCCCTGAGGCGCTCTACTTCCGCCTCCAGAGCGCGAAGCCTCTGTAAAATCTCCGGTAGATGCATCCTTGCGGCTTGCAGCCTCAGCTCGGTCTTGTGATCCCTTGCAGGAAAGCCCGAGACCGTTTGTCCCTTCTCGATATCTCCAATAACACCGGCTCTTGCCGCAACGATAGCGCCATCACCTATCATGACGTGATCTTTGACCCCGGATTGCCCGGCCAGAGTTACACCATCACCTACCGTTACGCTGCCCGCGATGCCCACGAGAGCTACTATCACACAATTCCGGCCGATCCTGCAATTGTGAGCGATATGGACCAGATTATCGATCTTCGTGCCGTTACCGATGACCGTAGCGCCTGTCTTTGCCCTGTCGATCGTCGCGTTAGCGCCGATCTCGACATCATCACCGACCTCCACAGTGCCGGCGTGCGGCAGTTTTACAAGATCATGTCCCTCGCAAGTGTAGCCGAATCCGTCCGCGCCTATAACCGCTCCGGCGTGAATTATAACACGCTTACCAATAGCACAATTCGCATAAACCACCGCGCCAGGGTATATTTTACCGTCCGCCCCAATTCGCACACCATCGCCTATGTAGACATTCGGGAAGAGCACGCAGCCATCGCCCAAGCTTGCTCCTCTGCCGATGTAGCAGTTAGCGCCAATTGCAACATTTTCACCGAGTTCGGCATCGGGTTCGATCACAGCTCCCGGCCCGATTCCAACCGCCGGCAGCGACTCAACACCCCTGAAGTATCCCAGAATCTTCGAAAATGCCTCGGTAGGATTCGATGTACGAATTATACTCTTGCCGTTACGAGTTATAACCGTATCTCCGCCGGTAAGGATGCACGCAGCGTCCGAATCCATCGCCTTACGAAAGAAGCGCTCGTCCGCGGCCAGAACCACATCACCTGATCCGGCTTCGTCCACATTCGCCACTCCCGCTACGCGAGCGTTCGGATCGCCTTCAATTCCTCCGCCAACAAGAGCGGCAAGCTGTGCTACGGTGGTTTCCATAGCTTATTATGAACTCCGTAATTCACTAAGGACCGGCTGGAAAGCGCTCCAACCCTGCTTCCGCAGCAAGTCCGCAAATATCTTCGTTGCGTCCGGGGTTCCATTTCTACGCGAAAATACGACTTTGATCCCCTTTTTCGCGGCAAGATCGGTCACAGCCCGGTCGACATCTTTTCTGATCTTAATTTCAAGTTCCGCAGTCGCCGATTTCAGGCGCGAAATCCCGGGGTCAGCTCTCCCGGATACCGTTCCGTAACAATTCTCTTTCACAGGCGCACCGGCTTGAGAACGTGTCTCACCGAGCCCCGGTGTAGGGAACGAGCCGATCTCGCGAACGATCTGCTCTTTCGCCTGCGCCATATCCGCCGAAATCCGCGCATTCTCCTTTTGCTGATATGCGCGAATCTGTTCGTCTATCTTGCCCACATTCGCCTGGCGCAGCGCATCGATCCTGGTATTCGCGGTAGTCGTTATCCTGTCTTTTTCGGCATCGGTTGCGGCGCTGATCTTATCGACGCTTCTCTGCGCTTTTTTAAGTTCACCCGCGACCGCGTTCTGATCGATACCCGAGACTTTCGTCTGCACCTGCAGAGCGGCGGCCTTCAGGCGTGCGTTGATCAGGTCATTATTCTGCCTCACATCGACATCTTTAGCCTGGTCCGCGGCGGTCTCTTCGATGTCCCTGGACTGCGACATCACGGCCGATTCTTCATTTTTCGCCATTATCGAACGCATCGAGCGCAGTCTTGCATCGAGAGCTTCGCGCTTCTCCGTTTCCAGGTTCTCCAGCGCGCCGGTCGCCGCCTGGGCAGCGTTCGCCTCGAGTTCTTTTCGAGACACCCCCGCACGCGCATCGTGCATTACCGGAGCTTTATCGCCGGCGTTATCGCCAGTGTCCCGGTTAAACGAAAACCCGCCGGGAGTGCTGCGCACTTCGGCGAGGGTTGCTTTCATTTCTTTCAGAGCTTCCCAATCAGGATGCAGTTTGAGAAGCTCTGAAGAATCGACATAAGCCACGCGTTCGGTTGCCGGTGGGGCTGCGGTCTTCTGCGCAACCGCATCAGGAAGCGGGAATCCCACCAGGATTCTCGCCGCCAAGCCCGCGAGCAACACAACAACCGATACGTAGAATGTTAATTTCAAATCCCGAACTCCACGCTTGCAAGCTTCCTGCCACGATCAGGTCATCATGACCAGCGTGTCGCAGCCTAATTCATCTTGCGATCCAGCCGGTTTATAACGTCGTCGGTAATATCGGTACCTCCGTAAAGGACTCCGGCTTTATCGAACACGAGAGTCAGACTCTTAGCCTCAGCAACCTTGTTAATAACGGCTTGAAGCTCCGTATCGACCTTACCCTGCAGTTCCTGCATCTTGCTCTGGTATTGCGCATCGTAGTCTTTGATAAGGGCGTTGCCCGTGTCTTTGGACTTCTGCATCAGATCCTGCAGCTCTTTGAGTCTGGCTTTCTGCTGCTCATTAAGATCCTTGGTCTCCTGGAGTTTCTTGATCTCATCGTCCTTAGCTCTCTCCAGGTCGGTAAGCTGCTTGATGCGAGCGGTATCGGCCGCGGTGGGATTAGCCTTGGTCTTGAGATCGATAAGTTCTTTAATCTCGTTCTCGTCAAGCATCATGTTCTGAGCGCGAATGTCGAGTTTGGCGGTCAGCGTCTGCTTGACTCCATCGAGCTCTTCCATGTATTGCTTTATACGAGGCGCGTCCTTGTAGACTCGTTGAATATCAACAATGCCTATCTTTTGTTCGTTGGTCGCGGCATTGACCGCCGATCCCACAAACACAACCGCGGCAATCGCTGCCGCCACTACCCACGCTGTCCTGCGTGATTTCAGCATCCGGTGCACCTCTTCGTAGACATTACAGAGCAAAGCCCTGCTGAGCAAATTATAACAGAATCCTGGTACCCCAACAATATCCCGACCATGATACTGGTCATTCCTGCGCCTGTCGTATCGCCTGGGTGCATTATGTTACCCAAAACCCGGCTCGGAGTCCATAGCTCGCGGATAATACAGACACACTAATCCATATAGCATTGACGGGCATCTCTCGCCCATATTGCCATAACGCAGACTTTTTATTTGGGCATAATTTTAGATAGCACACATATTGTTGAATATATAGTTGTACGCTTTACAGGCCGGAGTGGTTGCCTCCGGCCTGCTGGATAATCTATGCTAACACATAAATATCATTTCTTGAAGAGCTTTGAAAGATTTTCCTTCCTGCTCCGGGCTAGAATGCCTGACCCATGCTGAAATGGGTACGGCCGCCTCCACCCTCCCCTACCGGGTAACCATAGTCCAATCTCAGGTAACCGATGGGGGTCTTCACTCTCATACCTACGCCTACGCCCGTGTGACCGTGGAACGTGGAGGTTTGAGGGAAACCGGAAACGTTCAGGAACGCGGGATCAGCGCCCCACGCATCGCCATAATCCACGAACACAACGCCAGTTATCGCCTGAGCGATTGGTTTTCGCAGTTCCGCGCTGGCAAGAAGCATGTTATCGCCCCAGAACTGGTCTTCTTGATATCCTCTCAAGCTCTCGGCGCCACCCGCGAAGAACTGCTCGAAGAACGGTATCTTTCCGCCGCCGAATCCTGCCCTAAGCCTTACCGCGAGGGTAACGCGCTTCTCCTGTGGATTAGTCTTCGCTCCTCCACGGCTGAAGTAACGCCGCAGATCAACGGAAGCCTTCGTATATGGACCAGTGAACGGCACGGAGACATAAGTATTGGAATTGGGTGCGGTCTCCTGGAACCTGTTCCCATCGACAGCGCCAAAATCGAAAGAGACTCCTTCATAACCACCAACAGCTGGATCGAGATCGAAGTCGCGCGAGTTGTGAACAAGTCGAAGAGATCCGCTCGTTACATCACCATTCATAGCGACAGCAGCCAGGCCGCTGCCTGCGCTTGCAAGCTGATTTTCATCAGTCAGAACGTTCTCGAACCTGCCTGTGAGGAAGACCCTCGTCTTTTCGGTGATCGGGCGGCTCAGCGTCGCGTCACCACCTTTATGGCGCTCGCTATAAGTATCCTCACCGGTATTGAATATGCCCTGGCTGAAGCGGTAGAGTAAGCGGTCGAAACCGTTGACCGAAAGCGATGTATGGTTTTTATCGATCCACGGCTCATAGAACCCTACTTCGTAGCTGGCGCTGCCTCCCACCGTGTCGGTGGAAGTGCCCTGCTGCCAGAGCAGGTTCAACCCCTCAGCTCTGCCGCGGAAGTTGGTTTCGGCAAGTCTCGCCTGACCAACGAGCCGCTCCCTGGAGCTGTAGCCGAATCCCACCGAAACCTGGCCGGTCTTCTTCTCCACAACCGGTATCGTAACCTTAAGCATACCGATTTCGGTGCCGGGAGTGATCTGGTAGGGCTTTACATCCTCAAGAATGTCGAGGTTGTATATACGGATAATATCGTTTTTAAGGGTCTTGGCGTTGAACACCTGCCCCGGTTTAGTCTTCATCTCACGAAGAAGAACATAGGATTTCGTCTTCTTGTTGCCCGTGATTTCGACAGCCTGCACACGGTTCACCAGGATCGGGATCGTGAGGATGCCGTTCTGCGGATTCACGCCTATATCCTCGGTCACATAAGCGATATAGCCTTGATCGGCGTAATAGGACTGGATGGCCTCGATGTCCTGGTTCAGTGTAGTCGTGTTCAGCACCTGTCCGGGCTTGGTCTTCATCAGGTCGATGATCTTGGTTGATGGAACAGGCTCATTGCCCACAACCTTGATACCGTTGATCTTGGGGTTCTCGGTCACCTCGTAAGTGACTTTAACACCGCCCGGCACATCTTCTTTGTGAACGGTAACCGCGCTAAAATAACCAAGCGACATAATAGCCGCGCGATCTTTTTCGACTATCTGTTCCGAATATTCCATTCCGGGCTTGAGACTGATAGCATTGCGAATCGTGTCGGCGTTAATGTTGACATTGCCACTAACAGCCACTTCCACAACTTTAGCAGCCCCCTGCGCGGGAGCCACACTGGGAATGGCCAGAACCAACACGCCGATCAGCAACAGTGCCATCAAGCGGTAAATACGTGACATCCGACTTGCCATCTCCTATCATATCCTCCTTGGATTCCAGCGACCGGGCACACCGGCGCGTTGGCATTATACTATACCGTTGAGATAACCTTCAAGCTAGCGAGCTATTCGGTGAGATAAGCTTCCAGCCTCTGCCGGAGCATTCCTCTTGCCCGCGCGAGCCTGGTCTTGACAACTTCCACCGATAAATCAGCCGCGCTCGCGATCTCAGAATAAGAAAGCCCCTGCAGATCTCTAAGCACTGCCACTATTCTATAGTCGGGAGGAAGCTGACGTATTGCCTGTTCAATGAGTTCTTTTAACTCTTTACGCTGAAGTGCGGCGTGCGGAGTGTCATGATGAGGCGCCTCGGCGGCCTTCGGCAGCTCTTCATCGGTAAATCCATGATCCAGAGAAGGCCCCTCATAATCTCTCCTGCGATCTCTTTCTTTGAACTTGTTCTTACAAAGGTTGACCGCAATCCTGTATAACCAGGTGTACACTGACGCCTCACCCCGAAACCTGCCCCAGGACTTATACGCGGACACAAATGTCTCCTGGGTCAGATCGGCTGCTTCTTCCCTGTCGCCAAGCAGACGATATATCAGGTTGTAGATAGGCTTCTCGTACCTGTCTACGAGCCCATCGAAGTCCATACCCTTCCCTATTGCCCCTCATTTTGTAGCGTCTATCTAAACGCTTTAGCGTAACCGACTTCGAACGTCAGTGTCTGCTGGTTATCTATCCCGGCGCTTAGCTGGTATATACTCTTCAGTCTATAGTTAAGAATCAATTGATACAAGACGTCAGATGTACTCGTAAGACTGCCGGTTATTTGTCTGTAGAGCGAAATATAATAATTTCCGAACAGATGGCGCGAGGCATAAATCGATAACGGATAAATCGGGCTGTATTCCAGAGTGAACTGCTCGAAGCCGAGTTTCTGCACAAACAGGTTTTCAATCGGCGCAAACACCGTGCTCGTCCCCACCGCCGTAAGCACATCGGCCAGTTCCTGCTGCAGGCCCGCTTCCGCGGGTGTGAACAACCCCGGCACATGCCCAAGCGCCGCCAGCATCTGCTCCCGCGTAAGACCCGGGGGTGACGACGACAGCTGAATCTGCGGGTTGTTCGCCGTGCCCGTGATCGCCATAGTCACCTGGTATCTTTCGCGCTGATTAAACGCATTCTGCGCGAACACGGAGGTAGTAGCCTGAAGATCCAGTTTCACCTCCGGAGCCGCAGGTGGAGCATAGGTCATATATATATGCCCGCCCGAGATCAAATGCAACCTGGCCGTGGCAAGATTAACATCGCCTGAAACTACGCCAAGGTCCAATGCAAGATCGGGCTGGACAAGCGTGCCGGTCAGTTTACCGCCTCCATCGGCAACGATAGACATACTTGGCGGAGCGATCACGACATCCTGACCGAGCTTAATGCTCATATTGAAGCGTGGATTAATCGGAAACAAAGGAGCCGAATGCTGTATGGGGTTCGACGGCATCGTAAACGCGAACCTGGAGTTCGAGAAGGCGACTCCACCGGGTTTATTATCAATAACCGCATCGGAGATCAGAGGAGCAGCAGGAGAACCCGTTACAGCCAGCCCCGCATCGACCTGCGTGGTCACATTCTCCTGGAACCCGAGGAGATTGCGCTCACCGAGCATAAGACCATCGGCAATGACCTGGAAGTTCGCTTCGCTTGCGCCGGATATACCCACGGTCATATAGCCGCCGGGCACAACGAACACCGTTCCACCCTGGCTGGATGATGCGGATGCTGAATTGACTACAACCTTATCTCCGCTAAAGGAAAGGTCGGCATCCACATTGGTGAACGTATTCGTGAAGTTGGAGAGTGCAATCGTGCCATTGGCGACGGTCGCCGATCCTGAAAGCTGCAGGTCGACCAGAGTACCCTCGGCGCGGAGTTGTGCTTCGATGGTACCTGTGGTGCGGGTGGGATCGATCATCGGGACGAATACACCCAAGAGGTTAAGGTTCTGTTTATTTAGTGAAGCCATCATCCTGAGCGGTTCGTCGTTGGGGATCGAAAGTGTCGACCAGTCCCACGGTAGATAAGCTTCGGCTACGGCCTGGTGGCTGCCGGAGGTCAGCAGGATGTCGGGAATTTCGATTCGATTGGCAGTGACGGTGATGGTGCTCGCGCGCAGGCGGTCGAAGACAATTCCACGGAAGCTTGGATGCACAACCTCCACCGAGCCCTTGATATCAGGAGCATCCGCGGCGCCCTGCACGGTAAACAGAGCGGACATCGTACCACCGGGAGTGTTCGCTCCAAGCCAGGGACGCAGGCGAGAAAGGTCGAGGTTCTGAGCGTTCAGTTCGAGATTGAGCTCGCCGTCCGCATAAAACGGATGGCCTGTCACATCGAGGCTCATCTCGCCCGAAACCGCCTGAAGCTGATCCAGCGTTATAACTCCTTTGTTGGCGGATGCCTGCAGGTTTATACTCTCGATCTGCTGGACATCGATCCCAACATTGGTCGCGGTCATATTTAAGGACCCATTCGGAGCATCCAGGCTGCCGCTGATTTGAAAGGTCCCATTGAGAGTTCCGCTGGTAAGGTTGGGGATATGATCGATCTTGTCCTGGGCAGATTTGGAAGCCTCGGTCGTTACATACGGGCTGGAATGAATGATATCCCAGATATCGGGGACGCTGATATCCTTCAGAACACCCTTCACGGAAGCGATGCTGTTGGTTTCGGGATTGTAGTCGGTACCGGAAATAGCAGCGGTCTGAGCGCCGCGGGTGAGCGTGGCAGAGTAGGTTGAAAATATACCGTTGGTGTATTTGAGCTCCGCTGTTGCGCGGTCGAATTTTTCGTAATTTACCGTCAACCCATCAATTGAGGCTGTTGTGGAAGCGCTGATATTATCCCAGGGACCGGTGATCGTGCCGGTTGCACCGGCGGTACCGGCGACAATGGCGTAGTCGCCAAACATATCCTGCAGGCGGGTAAGGTCGAAGCCCGTAAGTTTATAATCCGCCCGGACCTGTTTGCTGCTGGTATTGACCGTGCCGGTTAAGGCGAGCTGCGCGCCTTCGCTGGTAACATTAGCTTCGGTAATAGCAAGCTCATTGCCGGAGTAAGTAAGTTTAGCAATGGCGCTGCTGATCGGATAGTCCATCGCAGTTCCATCTTCGAGGCTTACGCTGCCCGAGGCGGTTAAATCGGCAAACGATGACTGCCCCGGCGCGGCGTCAGGAAGGTAAGCGCCGGAGAAAGAAATATCGCCGATAAGAGTCCCGGTGATGTCGGCATCGCGACCGATCGCGCTGAGAACCTTCTGAATCTCCAGCCGTTGGACCGAGGCTTTACCATTAAAGCCGACGCGGTCAGTGCTCAAGCCGGTGACATCGCCTGTTACCCGGAGTTCAGCCGGAAAAACCTGAACGATTGCCTGGCTGATATTCAGCTTACGCTCAGCGCCAGCGAAGGTGACGACGGCATGATCGATCTCGTGATCGCCAAATTTTCCTTTGAATATTTCAGTGGAGCCGGAGATATAAGGGCTTTTCGTGCTGCCGGTCACTCGACCGCTTAAATAAATTTTACCAGCATAACCGGGCTGATCGAAATCCTTTGCCATGTCACCGATATCGATACCCTCGGCGACTATGTCCAGGTCCAGAGCCGAAGATGAAGCACTACCGGCAACTCTAAGCGCTCCTCCCGCAATCCCGGAAACCTTGAGCTCGGAGATGTCTATGTTCTTTCCAACTATACCGAAGCGCCCGGTTGCGGCTGCGAAGGGTAGCTTGTCGATTTTACCGTTCACAACTCTCGCGTTCATACTGATCCTGGGATCCGCAGCGGAGCCGGAGATCGTCACGCTGCCGTCGGCTGTTCCGGCGATAGGAAGCGAAGTCTTTGGAGCGACAGCGGTCAGGTTCGCATGCGAGAATTTCCCCTGCAATGAAAGCGGCTGACCGGGAGTGAGCGCGACGGTTCCTGCGGCGAAGATAGATGCTCCCTTAGCCGTAAACCGCAGTGATCTTATTGCGACATGCTTCTTCACGTAGCCTGCGGCGATTTGAATATTTTGCACGGCTACCCCACGCGCCATCGCTCGCGGGATGTTTGCCGAGACTTCTACAGCCGGGCTTGAAAGTAACCCGGTTATTTTTGCCTGGATAGGCCCGGATCCACGAGGGTGGAACTGATCGAGAGAAGAAAGGAAAGTGACGCCGGCGATGAGTTGTTGAAATTCCGCTCGCGGTGAAGTTATGGTTATGCTCGTTTCAGGCTTTTTGAAGTTTACGATGCTTCCGGTCGCGTGGATGGGAGAACCTTTGAAATTGCCTTTGAAGTTACCCGCGGCGCGGTTCCCGGTAAAGATCAGCTTCCCATTAACACCGGTTATCGGCGCGTGCAGGAATGAAAGAGCAAGCGTCCCCTCCGCGATTTTGGCAGTTCCGACGATCGATGTTGTGTAGTGGGAATCGGTACGGCGGAAGTCGAAACCAGCGATAACGTCTAACTTTCCAGCTAAATCCTTTACACTCTTAGACGTCCAGATGTATTGAACAAGTAAAGGCGCCGATGCGCCATGCGCGCTCACATCGAGCTTGATCTGCTTTTTCCTGGCAAGATACTGCCCACGGAAGTCAGCGGATGCGAACTGCCTACCATTGCCGCTCGCATTTCCGTTGAAGGAATATACGGGTTGCTTACTCGCGTCGACGGTTCCGCTCACGTCGTGCAGATGCACCAGGACAGGGAGCTTGCGTGCTTTGACATGATAATCCAGGTAATCGATGTCAGCGCCCTCAACCTTAACAACTCCGGTAAATGGTGGGCGATGCGGGCCGGGCGGCGGTTTCAGAAGATCGGCTATGTTGAATGACCCGTCGGGTTGGCGGACAAGATATATATACGGGTCGATCACCTTTACGTCAGTAACCGCTCCAGCGCCCTTGCCTCCGAATGCAAACGCACGCCAATCGTAATGTACGATCACTTCATGGGCTGAAAGAAGCGTGCCGCTGCGGGGAGATTTACCTTTGGAAATGCTGACGTCCTTGATCACTGCGGTGCCTATATTGAAGGTGTTCATCCCACCAATGGATACATACCGGTGAAAACGCCGCGATAATTCATCCGCCAGGTAGTAATCCGTTTTGGTTGCAACCTGCCGTCCCTGCCGTGTGATGTAGATAGCACTTAGCACGATGAGCACGAGAACAGGCCCATAGGAGATTAGCATGAGGATCGCTTTTTGGGTACGCGTCATGGACTGTCTCCCGGCCAGGGCGTAAACCGCAAGCCAAAGGCGGTCTCGAACCCACGCGCGCAAGCCTCACGGACTTCGATTAAGTCCGGCTCATATCCAAGCAATTCAGCAAGACAGGTTATTTTATCCGCGGCAAGACCGCAGGGATTGATGAGAGAAAAATGCCGCATATTGGGAGCTACATTCAGCGAGAAGCCATGGTATGTTACCCATTTACGAACAGCCACACCTATAGAGCAGACTTTCTTATTGTTTACCCACACTCCGGCAGGCCCGTTGCGCTCTCCCTTGAGGCCAAACTCGGCAAGAGCAAGTATGATGCTCTCCTCAAGCGTGCGAAGATAAGCGTGAAGATCACCGCCCATCTCCCTTAACCGAAATATCGGATATCCCACGATCTGCCCGGGGCCGTGGTAGGTTACATCTCCACCGCGGTCGGTTTCAGTGAGTTCAATACCTTCTTTGATTAAAACTTCCCGCGAAACTAGCACATTGCCCTTTCCGGTTTTAACACCCATTGTGATGACGGGGTCGTGCTCCAGAATGAGAAGAATGCCGGGAATTTCACGAGACGCGCATTTCGCGTGGAGTTCGTGCTGGAGATCGAGGGCTTTTGTATAAGAAATACGGCTGATGTTATACAGGAAGCAGTCCTTAACATGAGAAACTGCCGGATCGTTCAGGTGAGGCATATTTGCATTGTTATCAAAGGCGTCCATGATCCCTCCGGGCCACTATCCTGTCAGCTCAACTTTAGTATAACCATAAGCTGAGTATAAGATCAAGGAGGAGGCCGTAGAGAGCGAAACAAGAAATGTCGAATGTGATAAAGAACAAGGAGCCCGTCTGGTTGATATCGAAGGAATTATGGCATAGACGCTGTGCAGCACCTCTCGCAGCCCTGCGGACCACTGCCGGTCAAGGACTGTCGTGTTCGCCACGAAGGGAACGAAAATGGCAAAAAACGCCATTTTCGGAGGAGCAATGGGTATAGTGCGAATCGGTTGGGTGAGATCGCTCGAATATACACGAGGTGGATTGTATATGAAAAAACTGGTTTACGCGTTTTTAGTTATTGCAATCATTTCTGTTGTGACAGCAGCCTGCCCTGCTTTTGCCTGGGTACAGCTGAAAAGCGACACGGAAGATTACCTCAGGCTCAGAGAATTGCTGTTTTGCGATATGAAGCTCGATAGTACACTCGAAACGCTGGTGACCGATGATCCGGGGCTTGCGCTTGCGATCTCGGATATGAGGGTGGGCAAATACGAGACGGCTAAAGCTACCATCGAGCGAAGCGATATCGCTGAGAAGCTCAAATGGGACCCTCTATACTGGTTCGCGCTCGCAAAACTGCGCCGAGCCAATGGCGATGTTCCCGGCGCAAAAAATGCGGTGTGGCAAATACTTGCCTCGGATGATTCTCGAAACCAGATTATAACCTGGGCGATACTGCGCGATCTCGGTTATCAGCCGAATAAGAACGATGCGGGACGCGTGCTGGGAGTCGTGGTTGAAATGGGGATCAAGGAGGATTACTCGTGCACGCTCGCCGGTTATACCGATGGGACCACCAGGCTCTATATAGTAGTATCCGGGAAGCTCGGCGGTTTCCTGGAAGACGGCAACGACACAACCCGCGCAGCCGGGAAAACTCTCGCAGCTACCGCTCAGCCCGTAGTCTCGACGATTCCAGTTACCACATCCAAACCACTTCCATCTGCAGGCAGGATCAGGTTCATGATTCTTACCCCCGGCGGGATGCATTGCGCTGATATTTCCGAGAAAGACTTGCAAACGCCGAATCACCCTCTGCTCCCGCTATATAAATCCACGCAGGGACTGATGGATATAATGATCAAACTCATTCAAGCGAGTAAGCAGAAATGATAGTAGATAGCATAAAGCATGGTTCGTTATATTACAGCCTTGGGACGAGAATCGAGAAGGCGCTTAAATATCTCGAGCAGACCGATTTTTCGAAGCTCGAACCGGGGAGATACGATATCGCGGGTGATGAGATTTACGCTATGATACAGGACTACGAGCCCCTCTCCCAAGAGCAAAAACGATGGGAAGCGCACCGGCGGTATATCGATGTTCAGTTTATAGCGTCCGGCGCTGAGATGATGGGGTACGCCGGTATCGAGTCGCTGCGGGTTACGGAGGATTACGATGAGTCCAAAGATATAACCTGGCTCGAGGGAGAAGGTAGTTTTATCAAAGCTCGGGCTGGGACATTTGTGATTCTATATCCGCACGACGCGCACATGCCGGGAACCAGCGATGGAGCTCCCGGACAGGTGCGAAAGGTCGTTGTGAAGATTCTCACTCGAACTGCTTCTTAAAATCCGCGAACTGCTCTTTCAGTTCAGCCAGCTCACGCTCCAGTCGCTCGATCCTTTCGAGCTCGCTGCAAAGACCGGCGGTGTGGTTCACTGCCGGTTCGGCTGAATCAACAGCGATCTCTCCCATAAGCAGGTGAGCAAAGCGGGATTCTTTTTGACCCGGTTGGCGCGAGAGCTTCACGACCAGTGCTCCCTCCTCACGTGCAGCGAGGCCATTTAGTACAGCCTCAACTTCCTCGAGCTCACTGAATTCATACATCCGCTCGGTTCGGGTCCGCAGTTCACCTACGGTCTGCGGCCCGCGCAGCATCAGCACACACATTATCGCCACCTCAGGCTTGGTAAGGTGATAGGTGTCGGCGAAATAGTTGTCGAACTTGGGGACACGGCTGTCACGCGCTCCTGTAAGGATCACCAGCCCCTTTTTCCGCAGTTCTTCAGCGGCTGCGGCGGTGGCGCATTCGTCATAAGAGACTACCGGCTCACGATTGGTCTTCTGGTTGCACGCGTTTATGAGCGCGTTCAGTGAGAGCGGATAATAATCCGGCGTTGTAATTTCTTTTTCGACAAGAGAGCCCAGGACCCGGACCTCGGGCTCGGTCAGGATGAAATCGGTCATGTGTTTCTCCTTTAGGAATCGTGGCATAAACACTCTCGTGACTGCTACGCAGCGCCTCTCGCAGCCCTGCGGACCACTGCCGGTCAAGGACTGTCGTGTTCGCCACAAAGGGAATAAAAATGGTAAAAAACGCCATTTTCGGAGGAGTAAGTCTTTCACATAAAGATACCCACTGGTACTATACAGGCACCATAGAGATACCCGTTAGTGCTGAGTAGGCTGGACGCGGCGCACTCCAAAGGCGCTTCGCTAATCGCGGGTAATCTTCTTGGGCATGATGGCGCCTTATGTGGGATTATGCGCGTCACTTTAACTCGGTTTAACTAAGCACTGGTTAGATTTTACCAGATGAGAACGTTTGTGGGGAGAGATATATTGAAGGCTTCCTGATAATGTGTGGTGAAGAGGTAGTAAATCGTTTATAACGGAAGGTGTGGTATGGAACGGCATTTCGTTCTTGCGGCTATTGTGCCGCTGGTGATGTGCGCGGTGGTTCGGAACTGCGCTGAAGCTTCTACGGATTTTAAGTTCAAAGAGGATTTTATCCGAAAGCTTGCTCATGATGTGCCCTTGATCCTGAAAAAGCAAGACCCTAAAACGGGCAGGTTCGGCACTGGGATATGGATAGTTAACGACCAGAACGCCATTTATCCCCTTGCGGTGGCATGGGCGACTGAATCGAAAGATAACCCCTATTACCATGATCCCAAGCTCCTCGACGCAATTATGGCGGGTGGAGACGCTTTGATCGAAGATATGGACTCGACAGGGCAATGGGAGTTCCGCAAGAAAGATGGATCCACCTGGGGACAGACATATATGCCCTGGACCTATAGCAGGTGGATTCGAGCTTTCGGGTTAATTAAAGACAGCATGCCGCCGGAGAGAAGAAAGCGATGGGAAAAGGCGATATTGCTTGGCTGCGACGGAATCAGCACGACACAGCTCAAGCACGTGCAGAACATTCCGGCCCACCAAGCGATGGCTCTCTACCGCGCGGGCCAGATATTTAACCGCAAGGACTGGTGCGAACAGGCGAAGGAGTTCATGAAAAAAGTCGTGGCGGAACAGGACCCGGGCGGGTTCTGGACCGAAAACTACGGCCCTGTAGTGATGTATAACTTCGTTTACGTGGACGCGCTCGGAACATATTATGCGATGAGCAGGGATGAAACAGTCCGTCCGGCGCTCGAGAGAGCGGCTGAGTTTCATGCCGCGTTTACATATCCAGATGGATCGAAGGTCGAGACTGTCGACGAGCGGAACCCGTATCAGTCCAGTATTGTATTTGGAAACGTCGGATTTAGCTTCACCCCAGAAGGGCGTGGTTACCTGCAGCAGCAGCTTGAAATTCTCAAGCATAAGGGCAAAGGGATCGATCCGGATAACATCGCTAATTTTATCCTCTATGGTGAAGAAGGTCCCATATCACCTACCCCCGCGGCGGACCGGAACAGAACATTCGAATCGATAGATCATAAGTCACTTATCAGGCGCAAGGGCGACTGGTTCATCTGCCTATCCGCTTATCACTGCCCTGTTGTCGAGCGTCGATGGATTCAGGACAGACAGAACCTGGTAAGCATATTCAATGACCGCTGCGGTCTCATTATCGGCGGTGGAAATACGAAGCTCCAGCCGCTGTGGAGCAATTTCACCGTGGGCGATACTTCGCTCCTGCATCATAAGCCGGGCGATACGGACCCCGTATTCACCCCTCCGGCTGGGCTTTTACATATTCCGTCCGGCGCGGTGATCGAAAAGATGGATCCACCTGGATTGATGCTGAGGTATGGTGAGGAACAGTGCGAGATCAGGGTGGAACCGGTCGATGATACGACGCTTATGCTGCGGCTTCGCGCGACGATAAAATCAGGGCTGCCGGTAGCGGCTCACATCACACTTCTGCCGCATTTCGATAAACCGCTGCGCACACAGGCAGGCGTCGAGAAAATAGTCGGTAAAGACTCTTTCACGCTCTCAAGCAAGGATATGGGTGAGTGGATCGAACACGGGGGATGGAGACTGACAGTTCCCGAAGGAGCGACGCTCTCATGGCCGGTGCTGCCGCATGATCCCTACACTAAAGACGGCCACTCCGAGCCCGGCGAAGGGCGAATCGTGCTGACAGCGCCATTTACAGCAGACAAGATGGAGTATACATTGACGTTGAAAATCATGAAGTAGAGCTGATTCCAAAAAATTGGAAGAGGTAGTATAATCGCTTTGTTAATACTCAGCAGGAGGCAACTAGATGAACTTATCAAGCAGCATTACCCGCCGCGCTTATATTATGGTAGCAGCTATAATCGGGCTTGCGGCGCTCTGGTCTGTCGCTGCGATGGCTGAGCCTCTCTTCAAAGGCACTGAAGCCATACCGGCAGACGCTATCGTTCTTTTTGACGGGAAAGACCTTTCACAGTTCGTGATGCGCGGCTCGGATAAGGCTCCGACATGGAAAATCCAGGACGGTTATTGCCTTGCTCAGGATGGTGATATTTGCACGAAGCAGCAGTTCCAGGACTGCCAGCTCCACGTGGAGTTCTGGGTCCCGCTGATGGCGAATGCTCACGGGCAAGCCCGCGGCAACAGCGGGGTCTTTTTCAAGGGTTTTACCTACGAAATTCAGGTGCTGGATTCTTACGAGCTCAACAGCGGAGTTGGCGATTGCGGCGCGATCTATTCGATCAAGGCTCCGATGGTAAACGCATGCCGGCCGCCGGAGACATGGCAGACCTACGATATGATCTTCCATGCTCCGAAGTTCGATGCGAACGGTAAAAAGATCGCAAATGCGCGGATTACCGTGCTGCAGAACGGCGTGCTGATCCAGGATAACGCCGAGTTCCCATCCCCCACACCTAACCACGAGGCCGCCGAACCGGCAGGTCCTGGTCCGATCGAACTGCAGTATCACCACTGCCCGGTGCGGTTCAGAAATGTATGGGTAAGGCCGCTTCCGGCGAGTTAGTAGGATTTTGAATAGTTTATGTCCCGGGACTGCTGTTCGTCCCGAGGCATAAATGATGACGAAGGCTGACCTGAGGGTCAGCTTTTTTTATGGGATCTACTGCCAGCGCGGTAGTTATAAAAATACAGGTGAGCTATATGAAGAGAATGCCGGGTATCATGCATTAAGGCGGTTACCTTCACCAAAAACGAGCCATACATATTGATAGAAGCAGCCAACAATAGAGTCGTTGATGGAGGACATTGGGGTATCATTGGCTAAGGCTTTCAAAGATCAAAGACGATCGCCGCCGGCTTATTAGCGGCAGTAAAGGAGAATACTGAATGATCTGGGTAAACCTTGTACATCTGAGCTATAACATGTGGATCGACCATGACGCCCCCGAGTTGGAGGGTTATGGGAAGATCATTATCGCTCAGCCGAACCTCCGGTTCGATAAAGCCGTCTATGATGATATCCTCAAGGCAATGGTTGAAAACGGCGCCAATATGCTCGTTATCGACCTCGGGGACGCTGTCAAATATGAATCTCACCCCGAGATCGCAGTGAATGGCGCGTGGTCGGTGGAGCAATTGAGGAGTGAGTTAGCTAGAATCAGAAAGATAGGCATCGAGCCGATTCCCAAGCTCAATTTCTCCGCTACGCACGATATCTGGATGGGTCCGTATTCGAGGATGTTATCGACACCGCAATACTACGATGTCTGCCGCGACTTGATAAGCGAAGTCATCGACATTTTCGATAACCCTCGCCTGTTCCACATTGGTATGGACGAAGAGACTTACGGTCACCAGATCTATCAAAAGTATGTAGTGATCCGGCAGTATGATCTGTGGTGGCACGATCTCCTGTTCTACGTAAAGGAAGTGGAGAAGAAGGGCGTGCAATCGTGGATGTGGTCGGATTATGAGTGGCATCACCCAGAGCTATTCTTCAAGAATATGCCGAAGTCGGTCCTGCAAAGCAACTGGTATTACGATCCTGATATGTATCCCGAGGAGGAGCCGAACAAGACTTATGTGAAGGCATATCTCGACCTCGAGAAGCATGGCTACGACCAGGTTCCGACGGGAAGCAACCATTCGACTCCTGTTAACTTCGAGGAGACGGTGAAGTTCTGCAAGGAACATATCGCTCCCGAGCGGTTGAAAGGATTCCTCCAGACCGTATGGAGACCGACAGTCGAGGAATATCGCCAGCGACAGATTGAAGCGGTAGAGCAGATCGGGCGCGGGAAAAAGATCTTCGAAGGCTAATGATTTTATAAATTGCGGGGACGCGGAGATAATAACAGAATGTTCTTTCCGCGTCTCTGCGATTCTCTTCTTGAGACGCTACCAGATTTAAAGGGGCAATGAGCGGTTATTATTCAATTGAGAATCGGGAAATCGAGGTCAGAGCGTTCGGCTCGGGGAGCAGGACGGTCATGTTTATGGCCGGAGTGCATGGAGATGAGACCGCGGGGGTAGATATCGTCCGTGTAATCCAGACAAAATTATCGAATGCGCCGCGAGAATCGCTTAACGGCACGAGAGTGGTGCTGATGCCCCTTGTAAATCCGGATGGATACGCGGCAGGCACCCGGCAGAATGCGAACAGCGTCGATATCAATCGCAATTTCCCGGATGGTGAGTTCGGAACGGGTGAGAAATCGGGCAAATTCTACGGCGGTGAGAGCGCAGCTTCGGAGCCTGAGACAAAGGCGATCATCGACGTGGTTACAAAGTATAAGCCCGAGCTTATCATAACGCTTCATGCCGCTCTCGCTTGCGTAAATTATAACGGCCCTTGTATCGATGTCGCGGAAAAGATATCAAAGGCAATCGGGCTGCCGGCTGTGGGCGATATCGGCTACCCTACCCCCGGTTCAATGGGTAATTATTACGGGCTCGAACGCAACCTGCCCGTGATCACACTGGAACTCCCTGAAGAAGAGGTCGACCACGACCGCTATGCGGATGTTTTGCTGAATGCCGCGGGTGTCCTCTAGGCAGCGAACGTTGCCGTTATAGCCTCACCGGGCGGACCCTGGTTAATGGATACAATCAGCTTATAAGGATCTGAGTTCATCCGAATGGATATCGTGCCCTGCTGTAGCTTATCTTTGCAGGAAACGTCTATACCCGCCATTACTTTGAACCGCTCGATCAGCGGTATATGAACACAATCCGGCAGAAGTAAAAGTTCCTGCGTCTCATCTCCGACCCTGATTGACTGGCGCACGCCCGATTCAGTCGGTTCGATAAGGATCTCGCTCGCACTTTTTCTTATGGCCTGCTGGATGATTGTATAGGCGATTTGGGTAATCAGATCTTCTTCGCCTACCTTCGCTTGTTCACTCATTGGTAGTGTCTCCTCATCATTGGCTGCCCGCAGGTATCATCATGAAGTTAGACACCGGTTCTCGATAGATAGCTCGGCATCAGGGCTTCGATCCGATAACATCCAATCTGACGGGTATCGTGCCGCTGTTGAGAAGATTGGTGACCAGCTTTGCTTCCCTCAAATCCTTAAACCCGGATATCTGCGCTTTACCGTCGTTTATTTTATCCCGGATCGTCGGAGCAGTGAGCAATTTACCGTTGTAAAACACAGCCACGATTTCACCGATATGAAGCGCGGTAAAATCGCGGAAAATCTGCGTGCCCTTTTCGTTGAATTCGATATTGATAATTACTCCGTTTCTCGGTTCGACACTGGCTTTTGCGTTCGGCACAAGATCGGCGCCGGTAAGGATCGGTTTATTTGCGGGAATTCCGACAACTTCTTTAAGCACTTTTGGGGTGTCGATTGCGCTGCTGGAGTCAAGCTTTTCACCCTTAGATCCGACAAAGAGATAAGCCTTCGAATTTCCAGGCAGCATCTCTATTTTCCACCTGGCTATAGGATTTCTGGGGGTCTGAACATCTTTGAGGTAGTAGAAATCCAGAGACGCGCTGCCGCAGATGTCGGTTGCGTCACGCGTGGGATTCGATGATCCAGGAAGTTCGAGAAGAATTTTCTCATCGGGAGTTACTACCGCATACGGGTCCACGACACCATTCATATCCAGCGCCCGCTTCTCCAGAGTCCTGCATATCTGGTTCAGCGCGGCTTGCCGGTCACGGCGAGAACCCGGCAGAAGGCCCATCGAGGCAGGATCGACCTTTATGATGGCTTTCGGCCCGTGGGCACGTGGTTAAACGGCGGAGCATCCTGTCAGGCTGACCAGGATCGTGACAATTACGGAAATAACGAGGGTGCGAATGCAGCAGGCGCGCATATAAAACCTCCAAAAGGATGATCCAGTTGGGAAGTATTATAAGCCCGCCTGCCTGGTTGATCAATAGATCAATGACTAATTTTATACTGAATCAAGTTCAGTATGACCATTGGTCTATTTCTTATCCTTATCCTGGCGCTTATCGAAATGCGGCTTGGATTCAGCAGCAGGGGCTACTCGCACGGTTTTCATTACATCACCGATGACCAGCTTCCGAACTACATCCATACCCTCGGTCACGCGGCCGAATACAGCATATTTTCCATCGAGCCAGGGTATAGCGTCGAGCGTGATGTAGAACTGGCAGGAGGCGCTGTCGGGATCCTGCCGGCGAGCCATCGCGACCACTCCGGCTGCATCATGCTTGAGCTTGGGCGAGACTTCAAGCTTGATAGTCTTCTCGGAACCGCCGGTACCATCACCATTCGGATCACCGCCCTGCACGACAAATCCCGGCACGATGCGGTGGAATTTCAAGCCGTCATAAAACTTGCGAGAAACGAGCTGAATGAAATTCTTGGTGGTATTAGGGGCATCTTTCTCATAGAGCCCGATCTTAACAGTGCCTTTGTTGGTCTCGATCACAACAGTCCGTCCAATCCGCGGACCGGAGTCCTTGCTATCCTTATTCTTTTCCGTATCCGCCGCTATCACGGTCGTTGCGACGAACAGTATTGCGATAACGAAAATCGAGACTAACCTCATTTCAATTCCCCTTAGGCGTAGTTATGTGGCTCCGGGAAACAGCCCGAAGTTATTGTTAATATTCCACAATACCCATCAGATTGTCAAGTATGGAAATACATCCTCGCCTTCACTGCGCCAGGGCATGCATAGATTTGGCCTACATACCATGTCCGCTATTCACCGGTAATGCATCTCTTACTCGGGTATAATTAAACTCTCAATGCTCAATACCGTATATTACAAGGTGGTTTCCGAATCACCACTCAAGCCTATTTAGCATTGAGCATTACATATTGGAAAGAGACTTAGATGGCTGAAAAGATAAGAAAGACTGATGAGGAATGGCGCAAGGAGCTTACTCCCGAGCAATACAGGATCACGCGCGAGAAAGGCACCGAGCCACGCGGCACGGGCAAGTACCTTCATGAGAAGAAACCGGGAGTCTACCGATGCGTGTGCTGCGGGCAGGAACTGTTCCACTCCGAAGCAAAATACGACTCCGGCAGCGGATGGCCGAGTTTCACGCGGCCGATACGATCGGAAAATGTCGACACGGCGCCTGATCTGAGCTTAGGAACGGAGCGTACAGAGGTGCTTTGCAGTAGATGCGAGGCACACCTCGGGCATGTGTTCGATGATGGCCCGCTCCCTACTGGGCTGCGTTATTGTATAGATTCCGAAGCCCTCAAGCTGGATGCGGAAGAGGAAGAGCCAGGGCTTTAATAAATAAATCACCGGCAGCGCGCAGGAGAGGTAAAGCCGTGCGAATGAGCATAGCCTTGTGATATGCATTCCGTGCGACGGTCAAAGACTCGACGGGGTGAATGTGGATCATTACTTCTTTTCATACGTGGAAAGGGAGAAAACATCGGGATAACTGGAATAATTACAGAATCTGACCAGACTAATCGGTTTTATTGAATCGATTGTTGACAGCGCCGGGTGATAAGGGTATACTGCAGGCAGCCAGGCTGGGGGGATTATCATGAAAGACCGTAATAGATTTGGATTTACCCTGATCGAATTGCTCGTCGTTATCGCAATTATCGCCATTCTCGCGGCGATTCTGTTTCCTATATTCAACCGCGCGCGTGACGCAGCCAGGCGTTCTACATGTCTCAGCAATCTAAAACAGCTGGCGCTTGCTGCGCAAAATTACGCCGATTCTTATAACGGCAATTATCCGCCCGCCCGCCTTTCAAACTGGCCTTGGGGTGATTGGAACATTCGAGACCCGTGGAATGGGGTGACGCAGCCATACTGCCTGGGACTCCGCGCGCTTATTCCCTATGTTAAGAACAATAAAGTATTCATGTGCCCAAGCAATGCGTTTTTCAGCACTCCGAAATACTGGACCAACAACTCAAATTACTGGGCAGGCTACTGTTACTGGGGCAATTACCTCGACAGCGGACTTACCCGCAACGAAGTCGCTGTTAATTCGGGCCAATATCCATATTCGCTGCTGCTGTCCGATATCGTAGTAACCTATGATAACGGCTCCGTCCATCCATTCAACAGCCACCCGCCGAAATCGCTCCCCGAAGGTGGAAACTACATCTATAACGATGGCCATGCGAAATGGAAATGGTATACGAAGATGAAGAAGCTCGCTACCAAATCGAATGTCACGTTCTACTGGTAGGCAGAGGCTTATAAAGCGATCTGGTGTTTTTGGCTAATTGCTGGGCTGTATTAGTGAATCCGGCAAAGCAAGCGATGGCTCTGCTCTATATTATTCATCTCAATGCTGCTGCGCTACGTTTGCTTAACAGCATGTGGAGGTGGAGACAGGTTGAATAAGCCGAACAGCTCTTCCTCAGTAAGCCGTTGGCTGATATCCATACAGATATCATCAACATACTCCGTAAAGAGCTCGCGTTTCGCCAGCAGAATCTCGTGTATACGGTCTTCGATCGTGTCTTCGCAGATATACTTGTAGACACTTACGCCGCGCGTTTGCCCGATCCTGTAAGTCCGATCATCAGCCTGCGCCTCGCTCGCGGGGTTCCACCATCTGTCGAAATGGAAAACATAAGAAGCCTGCTGCAAATTCAAGCCCACCCCACCCGCTTTCAGCGACAAGACCATTACTCCCACGCTTGGATTCGACCGGAAGATATCGATTGCCTGCTTGCGCTGCAGGGCACTCATGTCGCCCGTATATATTATGGAACCAAACGCCTCGAGCGCTTTCGCTATCCGCCGCACCCCAAACATTTCGTTCGTGAATTGGGAGAAAATGAGAGCCTTGTGCCCCTCCTGCCTGAGAGTAGCCAGCCTCGCGGCTATATCGTCGAGTTTGGATGAGTAGTTATTAATCGTAGAAAAATTACAGATCTGCTTCAAACGCATGATCAGCACAAGAACATCGGTCATGGTAGCATTCGCCCCCAACCTGTGCAGTTCATCAACGCCTTTACCGAGCAGCATATCATATTCCTCTCTCTGCTGCCTGCTTAGGGGAACGAACAATTCGGTGACAGTTTTAGGGGGGAGATCAGCCAACACTTCCGATTTTCTTCTGCGAAGCTGCACCCGGCTGAGCGATGACTTGATATCACCTTCTATCGGCTTATCCGGCTGAAGAAACGCAAGGATCGAGCGCACGTCGTCCAGGCTGTTTTCCAAGGGAGTCCCGGTTAGGGCCCATCGGCGGTTGGATTCGATGCTCTTTACCGCATTACTGATCACCGAGCCGCTGTTCTTGATCCGCTGTGCTTCATCGAGGCAGATAAGGTCCCAGCGCCCATGTCTTCGCAACACCCTCCGAATATCAGATCTGAGCGTTTCGTAGCTGACAATTTTAACATGTACTCTCGCATCCCATTTCCATGCGCGCTGAGCCTGCGTTCCAACAACTTCGATCACGCGCAGTTCGGGAGCCCAGCGCTTGAGCTCCTCGTGCCAATTCCTGAGAACTGCCGCGGGCGCAGCCACAAGTATCCGCTCGATCTCTCCCCGGCGGACCAGCAGCCGCATTGCCGCGGCAGCCTGAATCGTCTTTCCCAGACCCATATCATCCGCGAGAAGCACGAATGGCCGCTCGATAAGCACACCAACTCCATTTTTCTGAAAATCAAGCAGTTCACTTGGCCAGCGCAGCGGACCATCTCTCGACATGCACAGCGAAAGCGGAGGTTGGAGCAGCAGCGCCAGTATCTGGGCGAGAGGCAAAGACCGAGGGATTGAATTGCTCTCGTTGACAGAGCTTTCTCCAGATGAATTGGCTAGTGGCCGCCACGCAGGCGCGTTCGCCCAATCTGCTCCATCCAAAGCATAACTTTTCAATGAAACTGAGCTGGAACTAACAATTGCGGGTACTCGTGGGGCGAGATCGAGCACTCCGACGGAGGGCTGTTTAGACATCGATAGAGAGATAGTTTCAGCCAGGGGATCCGGAGTCCAATTCAAGCGAGGAACAGCACGACGACGGGCAGATTGGGGGTATAAACGCTTTCTCCGAGACATCATTTCAGTAGTTCCGAATAAACTTCGCGCAGCCCGGTTTCCGCTCTTTCAAATGGTTCGAGCAGCAGCCCACGTTCCGAAAGGCATTTGAAAAGCCTGCCCCGCGTTGAATCGGGAGAGATGTCCATGGTCCACTCAGCCGCGTGACCATCTCGTGTTACAAAGCCTATGGGTATCTCCAAACGCAATCGCTGCGTGAAAATATCAGACGCAACCTCATCGGCAAGACAGAGGATAATATCAGGGGTAATCGGACACAGATCGAATAGAGACGTGCATAACGAGAGCTGGCAGCGCGCCCGAAGGTCATCGGTTCGCCACAGCATAGCCTTAGGTGAGCGCACGCGAGCATGGGTAAACTCTATAGGCTCGCCGCGAGCATTCATTACGAATAGAGCTCCGAGCCAGATATTCTTGGCCGCATGATGGAGAAACTTGAGGTAACCCGCAGCGTCGGAAGAATCGTTGTCGGTATCATCAAAGGGTATTGGCATTATATTTCGATATCTTTGGGTTGTAAGTCTCCGTTTCCCTTCTCTATCTCGCTTTCCTCGCTCGTCAAATCGACATCCTCGGAATAGTCCGGTTTGACCTCTTCGACCACTATCTCCGGACGATAATCGGGATATAGCAGCATCAGATCCCACTGCATTATCCAGGATTTTATATGCTCCCTTATAGATCGGGAGGAGAGAGTCTCGCGTTCGCCGATCGGAGGTGCATTCCAGCTAAACGCCTGTGAATGCAGATTACGAACCCTCTCTTTAAGCTCACTGAATTCCTCGCCGCGCACCGGCCGCAGCGCCTTTGGGCGTTTCACAAGCTTCATTCCGGTTTCCGCATCACGGGCAATCTCCGCATCTCCCGCTCTGTCGCGCTCGCGGAGCCACTCAGGAAGCTCAGGATCCCGCTTTTCGTTTTCCGCGGTAGCCCAGAAATCATCAGTCACAGAGAAAACGGGAACAAGCCCGGATATCCTGTAATCTTTCGCCATGCCCGATAGCCTTGCCATCTGCGCGTAAGACTTTGCGCGCTGCAGCTTGCTATAACGCAGCATAAGCTCAACTTCATCGATCAGCACGACCCACCCGCTGTAACCAGCCGCGCGGAACATGTGAGGCAGGAACCGCCAGAGATGCATCCCAAGCTCGCGCTGAGGCATCGTCTTTACGCGATATTCCTGCTGCCTGCCGATTTCCTTCAAAGCCGAGCGGATCGAGCTTACTTTCATCGGATAACCGGACCACTCCCATGCTATCTCGTCGAGGAATTCTTCTCCACCCTTCGGGTTGTCGTCGATTATCTTCAAAAGCGGAGCGAACCTGTCTCCTAAACCCGGCTGCTCGCAGACCCATTTGAAAAGCTCCGCGAAGTGCTCCTGATCAAATTTACCCGCGAACAGGATTTCAGGCACGGCGCGGCCCGATGATTCGGAGATTTTAGCGCTCTCCATTGCCGATCGCACCAGTTTCAGCGGATCATAGAGGGGCGTTTCTTTACTGATGACAATATGGCTGCATACGAAGTTATGCTCGATCGCAACATGCCGCAGGTATTCCAGCAGATGACTTTTCCCCGAGCCGAACGCCCCTGACAGAGTCATCGACCTCGGCGCGACATCATTAATCGACGCCTGCCGGACCTCCCACAGGGTTTCCGTAAACTTCTGAGTTATATCTCCCTGAAAGACCGGAAGCTGCCGGACGGTATCGCGGTTAGGCACCCCTGCCCGCAGCGCCTCAATTGCTCTTCTTGCCATAAGGATCAAATCGTTATTCATTACCACTCGCCCCTTCAACCCGATTATCCCCGAGGCGAACCGTCGAGGCAAGCAGGTCCTGCCGGTCGAGGTCGCGGACTTCGCTCAGGAGCCGGCTCTGCAGCGCGTAATATTTGAATATCGACCTTTTCTCGTCGGTTTCGATCTCAGGCGGAGCCACCGCGCAGATGAGGCAGTGGGTGATATCGTCAGTTTCGTCGATGAACTGCCTAATGACTTCGTAAGCATCCAGCAGGGCACTCCGGCTATAGTAGAACGACGGCTGCGCGCCCGGCGCCGGAGGGCGTATCAGGATAAGCGCGCTCAGGTCGAGCCCGACCACCAGCCCCATACCAAGCGAAGTCGCAAGCCAATGAGCCAGCGCGATAAGCATCTCTCTGGCATTATGCCTGCCGATTTTTGAATAGATGCGAAGATCCTTCAGCGCTGCGGCGCTCACTTTCTCACCCCGCATCCATCCGCTCAGAGTTTCAGTATCGCTGGGGGTTACCGTTTTGGGGAAGAACTGCGCGCTGCGAAGCTGTGCTATCGCGGTTCTGAACTCCTTGCACATCCTGCGGTCATTGATTATTGACTGCCTGGTAGCCCTGCGGACATCTCTCAGTAGATCATCTTGCTCGGCGCCATTGGTTTCGGCTATTAGCGCCGTATCGCCCGGTGTGGCATTATCGGGAATTTCATAATCGAGGCTTCGGAGAAAATTGATGGCATCCCTGCTTATAAGAGCATCCCAGTCGATCTGCTTGGCGATGGCAAAAAAGACCTGGTCTATTCTATCGATGCGGGTTTCGGCAGCCGACACTTGAACGTATATGTAACCTCTCTTCTCAGCCAGCGAACGGACTTCCTGCAGGACCGGCGGCGAAGCGTTATCATCCTTCGCCAGGATCAACTTAAAAGCTGCGCCGCCCGAGCTTATAAAATCGCCCAGATAATATTTATCGAGCACCTCTAGCCAATCGGCTGTCAATGCTTCCATCAGCATTTACCTCGTCATAGGATCGAAACGAATAGAGTTATAAAGCCGTTTCTGCCCATCTCGCGTGATGATCGATAGTGTCTTCTTTTCATCTCGAGTCCCACTGCTGGCTTCGAGTGCGGCGATATGCCCACGAACTTCGAGATCTTCACCAGATGCGTCGAGCAGATATATATCGCGAACAAATTCCTGCTCGGTATAGTCGCTCCCCGGAGCGGCTGAGAGCATCTCGTAGATATCTCTGAGCAGTATCGATTTGCCCACCCACTCTTCGCCTCTTTTGAGGTTACGAGACGCCAGCGCCTTGTAAACTTTGAATAATGATGAGAGGAACCTTCCCGTGGGAAATTTACTGGGCCGGTTTTGAATGTTCTTCAGACTTCCCGCAAGCGTTCGTGGCCTGATCTTTAATTCCAGCTTTTTATCTACACGAGCAGCCTGTGAATTTGGGTCCAGCCTAACGAGCGCCGGATAAACATATAAAACATCCGCTACCCTGTGGACATCCACCCCCGACTCTTCCAAGAGCCCCAAAAGCTCATTTATATAGTCTTCAGAGCCGAAATAATCATAGATGTCAGATGCGGTCCAAGATTCCCTGAATGCGCGGATTCCTTCCGCGGCTCGAGCAAGTTCTTCTTCAGCTTCGGCGAGTTTCTTATTGAGGTTTCTGATCTCTCCATCGCCCAGCATCTTACCGGATGCATTCGCCGCTGCCGCGCCCTTTTTCGCCGCTTTTATCGCGGGTTCGATAGACTCAAGGCTTTCAACAATGATATCTTCAAAGTGCATTCTCTCGCTTGCTCCTATAAGATCTCATCATGTGTTCTACGTATACGCTTTATATTCCTTCGTCGTTCCCAATCATGCCATTACCCCCAATATTTCCTGTCCAGACTCCTGTATTGCACGGCTTCGGCGATATGCTCGATACCTATGGTTTCGGAGCAGGAAAGGTCGGCGATGGTGCGGGAGAGCTTGAGGATGCGGTCGTAAGCGCGAGCGGAGAGGCGGAGTTGTTCGATGGCCTGCTTAAGCATAGTCTCGGCTTCCGGGCTCATTTTACACCAGAACTTCATCTGCCTTGAGGTCATCTGGGCATTGCAGTAAATCTTCGAGCCTGAGAAGCGAGCGTTTTGCATGTCGCGAGCCGCACGGACCCGCGCGCGGATTTTATCGGAGGATTCACCCGGGGTCTTGCTCATTAATTCGTCTTGCTTGAGGCGAGGAACTTCAATGTGGATATCGATCCTGTCCAGAAGAGGACCCGAGATGCGCTGCAGGTAGCGGCTGATCATCTGAGGAGTGCATGTGCAGGCGCGAAGGTGGTCGTTAAAGAACCCGCACGGACAAGGGTTCATCGCCGCGACGAGCATGAAGTTCGCGGGATAAGTGAGCGAAGCCGAAGCGCGGGCGATTGTAACATGCCCATCTTCGAGCGGCTGGCGAAGGACTTCGAGCACGTCGCGCTTGAACTCGGGAAATTCATCAAGAAAAAGAACGCCGTGGTGTGAAAGACTTACCTCACCCGGACGCGGATAGCTCCCACCGCCGGTAAGGCCCGCGTTGGAAATCGTATGGTGAGGCGCGCGAAACGCCCTGCGTGTAATAAGCGCCTGGCTGGGACTGAGGAGCCCACAAACGCTGTAGAGCTTGGTCACTTCCAGCGCTTCTTCCATATTGAGCGGAGGAAGGATGCTCGGAATCCTGCGCGCGAGCATGGTCTTTCCACTGCCGGGAGGACCGACCATCAGCAGGTTATGTCCGCCGGCCGCAGCCACCTCCAGCGCTCTTTTAACTGTCTCCTGACCCTTCACATCGAGGAAATCTGCGTCATAATTCGGATCATCGAGAGCTTCGAACGCGGTCACATCGAAAATCGCGGGAAGCATGGTGTCGGGCTCGTTGATGAGGGTAACGACTTCGGTGAGCGTGTGGACCGGATATACCTCCATATCGCTCACGATTGCGGCCTCCTTGACGTTATGCGCGGGAACGATGAGCTTTTTGATCTCGGTATCACGGCAGCTCAGCGCAATCGGCAAAACCCCGCTCACCCCGCGTACAGTACCATCCAGGCTCAGCTCACCAAGGACTATCGTGTTTTCGAGGAACTCAGTGTCTATCTGTCCCGTCGCGGCAAGGATTCCCAGCGCGATCGGAAGATCGAATGAAGGTCCCTCTTTGCGCACATCCGCCGGTGCGAGATTAATGGTGATTTTTCGAGAGGGAAACTCGAACCCGCTGTTTTTAATAGCAGCTCGAACGCGTTCCTTAGACTCCTGCACAGCCGTATCGGGGAGTCCGACAATCGAGAAACTCGGTATCGCCGGAGCGATATCAACTTCCACTTCGACCGTGTAGGCGTCGATTCCATTAACCGCACTGGATTTCACTTGTGCCAGCATGCAGTTTATCCTCGTTCGTTAGTCCGTCAGCCAATTATAATGGCGAGCAAGCAATACCGTCAATGTTTGAATAAAAAGAAGGTGGGTTACAGTATCAGGGAGAATTAAGGCAAGAGGGCAGTATTGAGTATAAAATATAAAATTTGCATAATGGCGCTCGTAGTTATGGCGGCCGGGCTCCCCGTTCGTGGCTGGGCGGTCCGGTTCGATTCTTTCGAGCATGACCAAAGAGAGTTCAGTATTCTCACCGGTTATGGCGAGAACCACCGCATTCCAAGCGTGATGAAGGAGCACTTCGGCTTCGATCAGATCACCCTTCGATCAGGCCGCTTTACCACCCCGCGCCGTCAGACCACATTAGATATTTCAGGCGGTAAACCGGTCTGGGGTATGGATAACCTGGCGCTGTCGGCTGTGGTCGGACGGCGGCGCTATTTCAGGGTGCGGAAGGACAGCGCGTTTTCGTTCAGCTATGGCATGGGTGGAATGTATATTCAGGACAACGTGCAAGGCCAGGCGACGAAGCTCAATTTCACCGAGCAGATCGGGCTTGCATACCAGCGTTCTACGGGAGTAAACTCAGCGCTTACGGTCGAATATAGGTTCTTCCATGTCTCCAACGCCGGCATTAAGACCCCAAACGTCGGAATTAACGCCAGCGTCTTCAGCGTGGGCTATACCTGGTTCAAATAAAAGGATCTGGGATTCTTTGCATGGCTAAATCCCAGATCCTTGCGATAATACTGATCAAAAAGCGCCGGACGCGGCGCACCCCAAAGGCGCTTTGCTAATCATTGCTGGTATGGATGCTGAAACATGTTCAGCATGATGCGTACCTGACACGCGATATGGTTTAAAGGTTATTCTTCTCCCTCATCACGATCATCGGATAGATCTTGCCGGATGCGGAGCGGCAGGAGACGACTCCGGCCACCCCCGCCCACTTACCGACCTCGGCAGAGTTTGCGGCGCCGGTGTAAACCTTGATTCCTATATTACCGGTCTCATCGGTTAATTGGCTGCCATCGTCGATATAGAAGCCATCGGATACGACTGCGGTTACCTTGCCGGCTACTCGCACGAGCAAGCCGACATTATTAAGCCCGAGCCCACCGGTGATACCGGGAGTAGAACTGTTGAATGCACTTCCACCGGTCATCTTCTGCCCCAGGAACAACGGCGCGATAGCAGGTCCGTCTTCATCCGGTACTATCTTGCAGTTGGTCAGGACGCGCTCGCAGCCATCGGCAATCCCCAAGACACCGAACACCTGCGCTAACTGGTTGACAGTCAGCGCCGAACTCGCCTCGACGCGTATACCGGACGCCCTGGTTAAATCCTCGATGTAGAACTTCGTCGGGAACACAGCAGTTACTCCGGTCAACGGCAGACCCACGGGTTCGCCATCGGCGAAGCCCTTCGCCTCGGCGATGCTAGCCGCCGCATGCGCTACTCTTACACCGGTTGAACTCACCGAAGCGGATACGAGATCGGAACCGTTCACTGCGCGCGCGGAGATAAAGTAAGTGCTGCCGATCTTCAGCGACAGCCCATCTATCGTGCCCGATGTCGCGGTGCCCATACTCGTCCAGCCCTTCACATCGGTCGCACCCAGTGTCGTGCCGACCGCGCATTCATAGCGCTTGATGCCCGATTCGGCATCCGAACCACTCCATCTGCCGTTAAGGCTGGTAGTGGAGGTCGTATACTTGTCGTCGGTTATACTGGTCATAACAGGCGGCGTCAGATCGGTGGTGCTTTTCAATACAAATTTAGCAGCATCGGCGCTAACCAGGCGCGTATCGGTCGAGAGCGTAGTCAGCTCAACATAACCAGTACTACCCGCCATAAACGGCAGGTTCGCCCCTATCAGGGACCATCCGCCGGTCGCGGTAGTCGAGTATTGGTTCTGAATGCTCGTCACCTGGCCACCGTAGTAGTGGACGGTGTAAGGCGCGGAAGAATTGCGGTTCGAACCGATCTGATAGTAGACATAGACATCATAATACCCGGTTACGCCAAGGTTCGGCGTCCAGCGGCACTTGTGGGTCGTGCTGCTCTCGGTAAGAGAACCATCACCGCTTGCATAGAGGTAGTTCGTGCCGATTTTGAGCACATTGGATAACGTTCCCGTAGTCCAGCTGCCACTGTTGGATGTATTGCTCCAGCCTGGGTCGGTGTTATCGATGACGGTCTCTACCGGAGCGATGGAAGTCGTGAATGTGAGATCACCGGATTGCGAGATTCCGTAGGCATTCGTTGAAACGCACTGGAAGTGATAGATCGTACCCGGGTTGAGGTTCATAAGTGAAACGCTGTGAGCTGCTCCCACCGTATTATCAGAAGCCTGGCTGCCATAGGATGCGGTCGTGCCATAATAAACCATCCCATCCGCTGCCGTACCGCAGTTCCATGTGATCGTAGCGGAACTGGAAGTAATATTGGTCACCTGCGGCGGAGTAACCGACGGCGGTCCCGCAGTGGTGAATGTGTAGTCAGCGGACACGCCGGTACCATTTGGGCTGGTGGAGATCACATGGTAGTGATAGAGTGTGTTGGGCGTGAGCCCAGCGAGCGTGACTGCATGCGAAGCAGCCGGTGTGTTATTGATTGGTGTAGATATGCCGTAACTATCGGTTAATCCATATTCGACCTGCGAGGTGGAATCCTGATCGGTGCTCCACTGAATGGTAGCTCCGTTGTTCGTGACATTGCTTGCCATAACGTTCGATATAACCGGAGCTGAGATGCCGCCGAGCGCCATATCGGTAACATACATATTGCCGGTGACCGCCCCGACCGCCACAGTGATGGTTTTCTGCATCGAAGGATAACCGGACTTGGAAGCAGTGACGGTGTAAGTGCCGGGAGTGAGATCGATAAATGCATAGAAA
>Ga0123519_10000271_pt1 | contig 89580 bp, 73 predicted proteins | sample YelNatPaOPRAMG02_FD_87396 | JGI IMG/M metagenome (GOLD analysis project Ga0123519, IMG submission 87396) | Hot spring microbial communities from Yellowstone National Park - Yellowstone National Park OP-RAMG-02 (version 2) | ecosystem: Environmental > Aquatic > Thermal springs > Hot (42-90C) ...
GCAGGAGGTTTTTTCTTCTTTTTCGGATTAGTAAGAAGTAGCGCCAGCGCTACGGTGCCGCCAGGTCCACAAGATGTCAAGAGAAGAGAGCAAATCAACAGAAGGGATATTTTCCGCATAACAATCTTCCTCCTCCATCTTATTTTAACTATTATATGCTCTATAATTGGGTTTGTCAAAGCGAAGCGTTTACAAAATTTCCTATTGGAAAACTATCCGAAACTCGAGAGGCGGTGCTCTTTTCGGGTTAACGAGAAACTCCGGAGGCTTGACATTCGACACCCTCTTTGTAGAATGAACCAGTGGAGGATGAGGTATGGCTAAACTGGAAAAGATGCTTCTCTCTGTTAGCAAAGAAGACAAGGATCTCTTTTTGACAGATGGCTCGATAGTTGAAGACCCTGATTATTTATCACGACAACTACTCACATATATTGGTAACAAGAGGGCACTTCTTGGACACATAGCGAATTGTGTTGAGCGCATCAAGCACAGACTGGGGAAACGACGACTTCGGACATTCGACGCATTCAGCGGCTCCGGGGTCGTATCCCGCTTTTTGAAGGCTCACTCTTCCCTACTTATCAGCAACGATATTGAGGACTATGCGGCGGTCATTGGACGGTGTTACTTACGAAACAGAAGCACTGTCGACTTTTCTGCACTCACTGAAATCGTCGCAGATTTTAATGCGAGAGTAGACACTGAGCCGTTGCCTACAGGATTCATCGAGGAACTTTATGCACCAAAAGACGAAGCGCGAATCACAAAAGACGACCGCGTTTTCTACACAAAGGCTAACGCTCGCCGTCTCGACAATTACCGTCGCTTGATAGATACCGCTCCTTCTGATATGAAAGATTTACTCTTGGGACCTCTTTTAAGCAAGGCGTCCGTGCATGCGAACACGGCAGGTGTCTTCAAAGGCTTTTACAAGAACCGCAAAACAGGAGTTGGTCAGTTTGGTGGCAGTAACTCCGATGCGCTGTCTCGGATTCTCGGGAAAATCATTCTTGAGATACCTGTTCTGAGCCGCTTCGAGTGCGAGTATCAGATTTTCCAAGAAGACTCAAACAAGTTAGCCCCGAAACTTAAAGGACTTGACTTGGCTTACATTGACCCACCTTACAATCAGCATCCCTACGGCTCAAACTATTTTATGCTGAACCTGTTGGTTCGCTACGAGCGCCCGAAACAGATTAGCCGTGTCTCCGGAATCCCTAACGACTGGCGGCGCTCAGGTTACAATGTTCGCTCCAAGTCGTTACCCCTACTTAAAGAACTACTCGAATCATTAGACGCACCGTTTTTGTTGGTTTCGTTTAACAACGAAGGCTTCATTCCACCACAAGAGATGCACTCGCTTTTGAGTCAGCTCGGCTCTGTTGAGACAATCAAGATTCCTTACAATGCGTTTCGCGGAAGCCGCAATTTCAACAACAGACCGACTCACACAACAGAACAACTCTTTTTAATTGAAAAGAGATAGATAACAGTGGCTTAAACAAAACCTCGGCGAAGAGCGCTTTTATAGTCTGGCTATAAAAGAATAGAGAAAAGGTTTTTTATAAGCGTTAGATGTTTGTAGAATCGAATATCTGCGGGTTTGAGGAGAAATAACGGTGATAAGATTGGGAGTCAATGTTGACCATATAGCGACGGTTCGGCAGGCAAGAAAGACATACGAGCCTGACCCTGTCTTTGCAGCGTATCTTGCGGAGTTGGGAGGTGCTGACCAGATTACGGTTCATTTGCGTGAAGACAGGCGCCATATCCAAGAGCGTGATTTACGGATTCTTCGTCAGACTGTGACCACGCGCTTGAATCTCGAGATGGCTATTGTAGATGAAATAGTCGAAATTGCGCTTGAAGTAAAACCAGAGCAAGTGACTCTTGTTCCGGAGAAGAGGCAGGAAATCACAACGGAAGGCGGACTTGATGTAAAGAGGCAGAGCAAGCGAATTCATTCAGTCATATCGAGACTTCAAGAGAGCGGCATCTTTGTTAGTCTTTTTATAGACCCTGATAAAGAGCAGGTGCGTGCGGCAGCCAAGGTCGGCGCTGACGGAATAGAGTTACATACGGGCAACTATGCAAATGCGAAGACGGATGAAGAACGAACGAGTTGTTTTGAGCATCTCCGCGCTGCGGCGGAATTAGGACACTCGCTTGGCTTACATATTGCGGCAGGACACGGACTGACATACACGAATATCCATTTGATAAAGACTCTCCCTTATCTTGAAGAGGTAAACATTGGTCACAGCATCATCGCTCGTTCATTGTATGTAGGAATTCGGGAAGCCGTCCGAGAGATGAAGGAGACACTGAGATGAAGAAGATTTACGGTGTGTCAACTGCTCTTGTTACTCCATTTAAGAACGGAGAGATTGACTTTGAAGCGTTTGAGAACTTGTTGCAGTATCAGATAAAAGGCGGTATAGAGAGTGTGCTTCTTGCGGGGACGACGGGAGAAGCGCCGAATTTGAGCCGCGAAGAGCGGATTGCGCTTATCAAATCTGCCAAGAGATTCTGCGGCGATAAACTATTCATAATCGCAGGTGTCGGTTCAAACAATACGAAAACGAGTATTGAGTATGCAGAAGATGCGGCTCTTGCCGGCGCCGATGCGTTGCTTGCGGTTACACCATACTACAACAAGCCGAACGATGAAGGTATGTTTCGCCATTTCGAAGCAATCGCTAACTCGGTGGAATTACCACTCATCCTTTACAATGTGCCCAGCAGAACGGGAATTGAACTCTCCTACGATGTAATAGAACGGCTTTCAAAGGTCAAAAATGTGGTGGCGTTGAAAGAGGCGTCAGCGAATATCGAGAGATTTAGCGACATAAGAGTGCGCTGTAAGATTTCAATCTTAAGCGGTAACGATTCTCTTGCTTTACCGTCGTTCGCGCTCGGCGCTGTTGGAGTCATTTCCGTTGTTTCGAATGTCACTCCTATTCAGATGAGGGCGATATGGGATTCTTTCTGCAAAAGGGATACGGAAGGGGCATTGGCTGAACACATCAAACTGCTTCCTTTGATGCGCGCGCTTTTCGTGGAGACTAATCCTATTCCTGTGAAGGCGGCGCTCTCTATGATGGGGCTTTGCTCTGATGAAGTGCGACTGCCTCTCTTTCCTGCTTCTACAACGACACGAAAGCAGTTGGAATCGCCCCTTAAAGCGTGGGGGCTTATTAAATGTTAAAAAGGAGTCTCTCAATGGATAAGAAAAAAATTATGGATGCTGTGAAGATGATTTTTGAAGCGATAGGAGATGACCCTCAAAGAGAAGGGGTAAAAAAGACGCCTGAACGCGTTGCACGAATGTATGAAGAATTGTTTTTCGGAATAGGAATAGAGCCTGAAAGCGTGCTGACGGTGCTTAACGAACATCACGATGAGATTATCCTCGTCAAAGATGTGCCTTTCTACTCGATGTGTGAACATCATCTTCTTCCGTTTAAGGGAATCTGCAATGTTGCATATCTTCCTGACAAGCGCATAACTGGGTTAAGCAAGATTGCAAGACTAATTGAAGTCTGTGCGGCGAGGCCTCAGGTACAGGAACGGCTAACGACCCAGATTGCGGATGCCTTAATGCATAAACTGAAACCTAAAGGTGTGATGGTCGTAATTGAGGCGGAACATTTATGTATGACGATGCGCGGAGTCAAGAAGCCGGGCTCTAAAATGGTCACATCCGTTGTGCGCGGAATCTTCAGAGAAAACGAGAAGACGCGACTTGAAGCGCTCAGTTTCCTTTCTAATCTGAACACAGGAATAAAATGACATACAAAGTGATGAGTTTGTTTTGTATTAAAAAGTGATTTGTGTCGAAAAAATAGGTGACAGTTGAAGTTTTTAGTGTATAATAATATATGTGCGAAAGAGAGGAAGCATTATGAGAGATTGTGTTCGAATCTTTTTGGTGTATTGTTTCTTGTTTGCTTGCTCCTGTCAGACGAGTCAATACTCCTACGAGGGTGGAAAATGGGTACCCTACGCTCCTGCGCGAAAACTGCCCTTGACCGTTTCCGTTGAAAAGGAGAAAGAGGAGTCACCTTCCGTTGATTTTCTCTCGGATTGTAAGAGTGAGCCTGATGGGAGATTGACGAAGTATTACCAGTGTCGTTATCAGGATATAAACACTCTCGTCGGAGTCGTAAATGCAAACAAGTCGCCCAACGGGGTTGTTATTCCGAATCCTCAAACGAACCAGATTGTCATCACAGATACCAAAGAAGGACTTCTTAAAATCGCAAGTGCGCTCTCACAATTGGATGTTCCGTCTCCGCAAGTGCTCATTAAAGTTCGAGTAATAGAGATTTCTACTTCTGACCAGTGGGAATACGGCTTCGAATACAAGCAGGACAGAAGCAACGCGATAGGGGTGATTCGGAAGATTGAAGGTAACTTCCAACCGAAGAATTATCTTGACAGTTTGAAGCCGGGAGCACATCCATTTCAAGGCTCTGCGTTCACAATCAAGACAGGTGGTAGAAGCGGCGGTGATATTGATGTGATTGTAAGGATGTTTCACGAACTCGGAGATGTGACCGTTGAAGCTTGCCCGAATCTTCTCGTTGGAGAGAACAAAAGTGCCACTATCACTTCTGGCGAGGAAGTCCCATATGTTATTGCGAATGTGCAAGGGGGAACAGTCTTTTACAGCACATCTTACAAACCAGCAGGCGTATCTCTTGTTGTCAAACCCGAATTCATCGGCTACGATGGCGCACGGCTCTATGTAAAAGCGGAGGTCTCGAGCATTACCGGTTGGACAGACCCTTCTCTTGTAGGAGGCGTGTCAAACCCAATCATCACCAAAAAGAGCGCAGAAACGACTGTTCCAGTATCCGATGGCGACCTCTTGCTTTTTGGAGGTCTCATCACCAAGCATAGAATGCTTATTAAACGTTCTGTTCCTCTCCTTGGAGACATACCGATTTTGGGCTATCTATTCTCAGCCAATCGTTATGAAAACAGTTACTCTGAATTATGTTTTCTGCTTTCGATCAAGATAGTCTCACCCTTAAAGCAAGAGACGATTCCTGCAAAACCATCAGAGGAAAAGGGGGAACCTGCCAAATAGCGGGAAAAGCTCCATTCGAGTTTCTGTTTTTGAAACATATGAGCGTCCATGCTGGTATTAGATGTCAACCATCAGTCCCGATTCCTGTAAAGTAGAAAAGTCAGAGAGATAATTGTTACTTCTTCTGTTTTTCTTTCTCCTGTTCTTGTCGTTTCATCTCTTCCTGAACCATTTTATCAATCTCGTCCCACACGCCTTTCAAATCGAGCCACGCCTCAATCTGTTTCAGATGGCTCTTTATCAAATCCGCATCGGAGTAGGGTAGAGGTGCAGAATCTATGCCAGGATGGGTCAGGTCTGTAACTCTTCGTAAGCGGCGCGATTCTTCTGCGTTTGGAAAATCAACATTGTCGCCTGCGCGTTTCAATTCGTCGAATATGCGCACTGCTTCACTGTGACTGAAAGACAAAAGTTCAAGTATGATTGTGTTGAACAGTTCGTGCTCGTTAGGATACTTCGGAATAACATAACCCGCGCTGTAATTTCTATGTTTTGCGCTGAGTTGAGCCAACTTCGGTGTCCATTCTGTTAGCCATTCAAACCATTCCTTTGCCTGGAACTCTTCCCCCTTATAGAATTTGAACATTTCTCTCAAACTCGGATCTGTCCTTTCCTTCTGCCATCTTTCCTTGTCAAAGATAGTCTTCTTCTTGTTGCTATCATACTTGTAATACCGTTTTTTCCTCAGTTTCTTCCCATCTTTTACATCCTGCGAAACCTTCCATCCCCCCTTCTCAATACCGCTATTCAGTTCGTCAAAAAGTTTCCACGCCTCAGCCACCACGGCCTTGAAATGTTCTTTTATCTCATTTTGCTGTCTTGCTTCAAGTGATTTGTCTCCAATATACCTATAATTGCTATGGTAATCGTTGCGGAAAACTCCTAATGCTTTCATCTCCTCTCTAACCTTGAACATCTGGACTTCAGCGTCCACAAATACTTCAAACTTGTAGTTGCCTGAATAGAACTTCTTTCCTTCCCACCTTTCAGGCTCAAAGACCGCCTCAAACTGCCCTCTTTGCGCCCCAACTGCGACGGAGCCATTTGTTAACTTCTGCTCCATAAAACGAATGGTGCAGGTTATGTTCGTCTTGTCAGGATATTTCGTAGTACCACGGACGGTAAACTTATACCCTTTATCGGTCTCCGTTACTTCTACTTCTGTTATCTCAATCAGTTTTTCGAGTTTGTATCCGGGTTTGTTTGCTTCCTCAATAGGAATCCTTTCGTCACCGCTTTCCTGCGCACATAGTGTAGCGCAGAAGAGTAGCACGCCAATCAGACTCAACAGACACTTAAACATACTCTATCTCCTTTTATTCTGTCATAATCTGTTCATATACTAAAACCGTTTCCTTCGGGTATAGGTAATGGATAGATATGCTGTCGAAAACGGGCGTCGCCACATTAGAAGCAGAACCCCACGGGTTCAAAGCGAATATATTGACCTTATATTTCAGCGTAAGAACGCCTGTTGCAGGGCGAGGAATCTCTTTGCCAGGAGCAACTGCTTCACCACTTTCTGTGGTAACTTCAACGACTACTCCAGGCGTTCTTCCAAAAGAGAGTATATCTCTTGCTCGCCTTTTCCCGCCTGCTGGGTCAACTGTTTCTAATTCTTTATCCTGTCCGTCCCTGTCTCGATAAAGATAAGGCGCATAAGAACAATACGAGATTCCGCGGATTGTTATTTTGTCTACTCCTGGTGGATATGGAATCGTTATTGTATTCTCGTAATAACCTGCTGGGAAGAACCTCGATGGATTGGCCTGTACCTGCGCTGAATGGGAGCCGGATACGAAAATGTTGTCAATCGTTGCATTTGGCGGTAACTTCAGTTCGCTCGAATCCTTTTCAAACTTGAATACTCCATACTGACGATACCTCTGCCATCTGTATATACCTGCAAGATACATCGAATCGACAGGATTCACGCAGTTCACGAGAAGATACGGCGTATAAACAGTTGAACCTGAAGGTGGCATCCTGTGCACGATTCCTGATACCCATTTTCCGTCTATAGCGACCCTTATTCCCGCGTTTGCGTTCAACATATTAGATTCAAGAGACTCGTCGTTCCAAGTGATTACGAAATGGTGCCATTCACCCGCCTTAAATCCTCCCCAAGCCGAATGGGGTATGATTGCGTCAACTCGCGCTGACTTGCAGTGCGGATTCAGAGTGTTACATTTCGGGTCATCCGAAGGAAGAGGTCTGCCTGGAGGCGGAGAAATCATACCACGGTCATCTGGGTAGGGAGGCCAGTACTTGTATGCCTCAGGAGGATTGAGTGCAGGGTTGTCCGCGAAAGGAACATCAGGCACTACTTTACCGCTCGAATCGTAGAACAGTTCGTAGTAAAGACGACAGACACGCAAAGAACCGTCAGAGTTCTTGAAGAAGAACATTTGTGTACCGCCAATGTACGACCGAGATTCGTTTTTGTAAGTGAATGGACCACGCCTTATCTTATGCGTTGTTACAAGGTATCCATTGATAACCTGCGCGTCCGAGTCGAAATCCGACTTCATCCAGAACTCGATTCCTCCGCGGTATGCACCGATGTTTACTCCTGTATTCGCCTCCGAAGAGAACGAAGCCTCGTTCGGTGCTGCCGCACGATAACGCAAAAGCCTCACTGTTGACCGTCTCAGTATCGAACTATACAACCCATCAGGAAGAAGGTCATTCTCGTTTTCATAAGCCATTCCTGACGACTTAAATGTCGTCGGCGGAGTTTCTGCACCTTTCCATGTTCCATCTTTCGCATCAAGATTATCAGTGAAAGGAATTTCCATCAGTTTAATACCGCCTACATCGTATTGTTGCCCCTCGGTCGTCTTGAGCATAAAATCTCCAATAAGATTACTACCCTTAAACGACGCATCGGCTTTCTTCCAGTATTCCATCGGCTCAGGTCTCGTGACTATGTCCATCTTGCCCGTATCAGGAGCTCTCTCAAAATCTTCTTGAGATGTGTGCTCAACAGCGTCTCCTATGCAGATGATTGAACGGACTTTTCGCTTCGCAACTACTACACCCTTAGGGTCTTTTATCTGCCCAAGCGATGTTATCTCAAAATAGCCCATAGAATGGAAAGACCACTCCGTCGAATGATGAGGAACACAGAACTTCGGGTCGTTCATATGCGCAGGGTCGTCAGGGAAAAATAGGTTCGCTTTGTCAACTAATAGCCGCGCTCCAGCATCAGTGTTATAACATGCAGGTCTCCCGTTTGGATTAAAATTCGCCTTTAAAACATCCTTCACGGCTTGCTTCCAAATTCTCTGGAAATAAGCGTCCGCCATTACAGTAGCCCTGTCAACATCAGGATAAGGAATCAACGCTGCGGTATACGGAGAGAATATAGAATCAGACAGCGTGTCTACGAAATAATCCCAGTCCGCAAACGACTGAAACGGTCTCTGTCTCCGCCTCGTCTCAATCGCCGCCGCAACTGCATTCGCTTGGTCTGCCGTCAGAGGAGGCACAAACGCATAAACAGGTATCTCATCATACTCGACTTCCTCTTTCCCCGCCGCTACCGGAGGTCTCAAATCAGGAGGCGCCTTCTCCTCGATATTCTCCTGCTTCCGCTTTATGTATACATATCTGAACCTTCCTGCGAGCCCTTTCAAAACTGCAAACAATACTTCACGCGGAGCAAGATTGATGTTCACCGGCGAATGCGGCTCATAAGCAAATGTCGAAAATCCCTCTACCTTATCCGTCTCATTCCCTACCACACATTTCGTATCAACCCATGCGTGAGTCGTGATAAAATCTTCAATCAGTTTGAACTTGTCAAACGCTTTCTTGTCGGCGTCAGGAGAAACAGGCTCACTCATTTGATACAATTCGAGCAACTGGTTCTTCGACACAAATTTGGCATTCACTAACCGCTCTCTGAAATAAACGATTGCTTCCCCGCCCTTCCTAAGATTCCCGCTCATATCACGATACTGGAGATGAGCAACGGGATTCGTTCCTGTTTTTATTGCAATCGCCTCACCGAGTGCATCAAACATTCGTGCAAGCACTGGTATTGGCTGTCCCCCGTTCAAGTTTATCTGACTTGCACAATCAATCACCTTCACCCTGTATGTATTTCCGCCTCTTGTGTATGTGCCACCCAAGTCACCGGAACAGGTCGGCACAACATTCTCATCCTCAAGCGGCTTGCCATTCGCAAGATTCCCGCCTTTATCTTTATAAACCCATCTGTCGCTTATCGCATCGTAAGGACGCTGCGCACAGATTGGTTTCAACTCCGCAATCGCGCGAATGATTCCGCTCTGCGCTACCTGTTCCGCACGCACCGCATCAAGCCAGTTATGCGACGCTATCGTTTCCGTTCTTATGAATGTAGCGAAGATAATACCCATTACAGCCAAAAGTGACAGAATACCAAGAGCGAACAACAGTAACACGCCCTTTTCTCTGCCTTCAACGAATATCCCTACCATCGCTAATGCCCCCTAATTCTCTTCTTCTTTGTTATAAGACGCAACTTGACCCTCTTTTGGTTGCACTCTTTTTTCATCGGACGATTTTTCTTTAAGTTTTTCTTCTACTTGTCCGCTATCCGAAAAATCGCCGCTTACCGAACACTTCTCAATGTACCTGAGAATCCCATCCGCTATCAACTTAGCGATGAACTCCTGATAATCCTGTTTCCGAAAAAGTGCGGCAGTTTGAGGGTTGCTTATATAGCCCATCTCTACAAGAACCGCAGGAGCTCGAGTCCACTTCACTACCCGAAATCCGCAATCGTTTATTTTGTTAAACTCATCGTGGGGATTCTTCTTAAGCATTTCGGCGATTGAGTTGGCAAGAACATATGACCGTCTATATTTCTCCTCCAATAACAACCTGTGAAGGATTTTTCTTTCAAGCAAGTCTTTCTCCGATTTCAAAGAGCCATATCGGTCAACAATAGTCGGCGCTTCTCTTATTGATTTCGCCACTCGCTCGCCTGCATCTTCACTCTCCCGCGCGATGTAAACTTCGCTTCCACTTGAGTCCTTGCGCTCGTCCGAGTTCGCATGGATTGAGACAAACAAATCCGCATTTGCGCGATTGCTTATCTCTACGCGGGCGTCTAAGTCCTTACTCCAATTCTCGCTTAACTCCGCATCGCCTGTCCTCGTCATCACCACTTCGACCCCATAGGCAACCAATATATCTCGTACAATCTTCGCAACCGCTAAATTCAAGTCTTTTTCGCTTATCCCGTTCTGTACGGCACCAGGGAATTTCCCCCCGTGCCCTGCATCAAGTACCACCTTCGATTTTTTCCTTCTCGCAGGTTTTGCAGAAACTTTTATCTTGCCTACTGACGCTATTAACTGCTCCACCTCGCTTGATACCACCACTCCTGCGCTCGTCTCCTGCACCGCTTGTCTTAATAAATACGCCTTTCCGTTGAAAAGTATTATATCCATATTAAGCGCGAGAGTGAGATTTATACCTTCGCCTACAACCGTTATCTTTTGCGCTCTCGAATCCTCATTCTTTTCCAATCCATACCGCCAGAGAAGAGACTCAAGAGGAATTCCGTCATCCGCAAGAATCCCTCCTGCGATGAACAAGCACAGCCCGACGAAAACAGCCTTCATTATAAAATCCTCAAACCCTATTTCTGATTATAATAGAAAACTCAATCGAGAAAAACATAAATTATGTCCCTAAGTAAGAGACTATATCACAGATATAATATGACAATTCTCATTATGACTCCATACGATAAACGACTTCTTGGCGCCGCCATTCCTGTCGCCTCCGCAAAGAGTAACCTCCTCGACCGCGAGCATTACGCTTTCGTTGTCGTTGACTGGCGTGGATTTTTTGGTTCAAAAGATGCGAAAACCTGAAACCCGAAAACCTGCTATAGAGCTTTACGGAACCGACGGCCACGATACTGTCGAATGGATTGCAAAACAGTCTTGGTCGGATGGCAAATCGGTATGTGGGGCGCTTCCGCACTCGGTCAAATTCAATACTGGACTGCACTGAAACAGCCCCCCACCTTACCTGCATCTGCCCCATCGTCGCGCAACTCGGTTTCTTTTACGAGCACTATCTATCACGACAAAGACCATCTTTCGGTTCTACTCTTGCCTGTCTGTTCTAAATAGTATAGGCGCTTTATAATCGGTATTATCTTTTTCTTACACCTGCTATTCAGTCTTTTGTTTGCTCGATGCGGAAAGAAGCCCTTCAATGTGTTGCGTCACCATCAGTGGAAGCCCTTCAAGGCTATAGCCGCCCTCTATCGTCGAGATGAGTCTATTCTTCGCAGTCTTCTCTGCCATTTCACAGACCACATCCGTCAACCTTCTGTAATCCTCGATTTTGAGTCCGAGTCCACCGATGGGGTCGCGTTCATATGCGTCGAATCCAGCCGATACGAGCACAAACTCGGGTGCGAAATCGGTGACTGCGCCACGCACAGCCTCCTCGAATTTCGCAACTATCGTCTCCCGCTCTTCCCAACCTGTAAACGGTATATTGAGAGTAGTTCCTTCTCCATCGCCCCCGCCACGGTCTTCCGCAGCGCCCGTTCCAGGATAGAACGGATAGCGGTGTATTGAGAAATAAAATACCGAAGGGTCGGTCCAAAAGACATATTGAGTGCCGTTTCCGTGATGGACATCCCAGTCAATAATGGCGATTCTTTTGATGTTATGCTTCTTTTGCAGATACTTCGCCGCAATCGCGATATTATTGAAAAGGCAGAATCCCATCCCACGGTCAGGCATTGCATGATGTCCAGGCGGTCTTACGAGACAGAAGCAGTTCATTATGTCACCCCGAATGACCGCATCACAGGCTTCAAGTAATCCGCCGACTGCGAACATCGCTACCTCGTAACTTCTTCCACTTACTACAGTGTCTGCATCAAGATGTCCGCCACCTTGTGCGCAAATTTGCTCAACGGAGGAAATGTATTGCTCTTTGTGAACAAGCGCTACTTCCTGGACTGTCGCTTTGCGCGGTTTTATTAGCGACAGTCTATCCCACAACCCGACCGACTTAAGATAAGCGACAGTTCTTCTGAGCCTTTCCTTGTTCTCCGGATGCATCCAAGTCTCATGTTCCAAATAGATATCATCGTAAACGATACCTGTTTTCCCCAATGCTCTTCTCCTGAATAATCACTTTACTTTATTCTTTATGATTAGGACCGATTCATCAACTCAAAACACTGTTTTTTATCTTTATGGTGAGAGCCTTTCGACAGACGATTTGTTTCCTGCGATGATTAACCTGTCACCTGCCATAATCATTTCTTTCGCTGACGGTGCGTTTATCTGTTGGTCTTCTCGCTGAATTCCTATGACAGTCACACCGTAATCGCTTCGGAAATTCAACCCCCCGAGTGTCTGTCCTACCCAACTCGAATCAGGGGGGACCTCGATTGCCGTAATGGTAAACTCTTCTTCTTCCCGTTCATCTCGCTCGACAGGCTCTCGCCGTTTGAAATATTCACTTGCGAGTTCAAGGCTCTTTTCTTCTCCTAAAAGAGCCACTCTGTCGCCTGGGAAGAGACGAAAGGCAGGTTCCGGGTCAAAATAGTTTTTCCCTCCACGACTGACCGCCAGTATCGAGGCTCCTGTTTCAGAGCGAAGAGGAATCTCTCCAATCGTCTTTCCGCAGCATAAGGAGTCTGCTTCAAGCCTCACTTCTTTCAGTTTCAGGTGCCATCGCGTTTTGTCAGGAATGGTGTGCGTGGCAGCGGTAAGAGAATCTGCGGCTTGCTCTGCTGCGTCAACAAAAGGACGCAAGACCAGGTCGGCGCCTGCCTTTTCGAACTCATCGGCATCCTGCTGATTACGCGCACCGAGAGCGATTTTCCCTTGGAATCCGTATCGTTTGAGAACGGAAAGAAGAGAAAGATTCGACTGACGGTCAGGCATAGCACCGAGAACCCAACGCGTTCTCGTTACAGGAAGCCGTTCGAGAATCTCAGGGTCTTCTGCATCACCGTAAAGCACAGGTACTCCCTGTTTACGCCAATATTCCAACGCCTGCGGGTCGAAATCCACTCCGACAATGTGCTTTTTGCGTTCGAGGAGCTTCCGAGCGATATTTGCGCCGTAGTTGCCCAGACCGAAGATAATCACATCAATAAGCGGAGTGCCTTCAAATCTCTGAGTGTCGAGTTTACGGCTTGGAACGGTCTTCTTCTCAAAAACGGAGAGAAGAGGAGCAAGAAAATTGTAGAGTTCCGTGGAATAAAGTATCATATAAGATGAAAGTCCTATTGTGACGAGTCCGACGATTGTTATGAGCCCCATCGTATTACGGCTGATGTGTCCAAGACTTACCCCCAATGATGCCAAAATCAGAGAAAATTCGCTAATTTGAGCCACAGCCAGCCCTGCGAGGAATCCTGTGCGTTTTCGATAACCCATTACACCCATAATCACCATCACGATAAGCGGATTCCCAACCAGAACGAAGAGAGAGAATATGGCAGAATTCGTTATCTCGTTTCCAATGAGTGACAGGTCGAGATATGAACCGAGTTCAATGAAGAAGAAAAGCAGCAGGAAATCGCGAAGACTTACAAGGCGAGAGCCAATAGAATCTCGGTATGGGGTTGACGCAAGCGATACGCCTGCAAGGAACGCGCCCATCTCTTTGCTGAAACCGAGACGGTCGCAGGCAGCGGCTGCTAAAACCGCCCAAGTAACGGAGAAAAGAACAAGCAGTTCTTGCGAGCGGGCTAACTGTTTTAGTATAGACGGTAAAACAAACTTCATAATCATCCAGGTCGCACCAAGAAGAAGTATTCCCTTCCCGATAACGAGAACAATTCCAATAATTGCGGACTCTTTTCCATTACCGCCTGCGCCGAATGCGGAAAGTGCTATCATTATGATTATCGCAATGATGTCCTGGACGATGAGAAATCCGACTATGATTCTCCCATGCAGAGAGTCAATCTCTTTTTTGTCGGAGAGTAGTTTGACGATGATGATTGTGCTGGAAAAAGTCAGTGTAACAGCGATATAGATAGAGTCAACAATGGGGATACCGAGTGCGAGTGCGATGAAGAATCCGAATATTGATGTGAAGGCGACCTGCCCAAGTCCTGTTATGAGAGCGACTGGTCCGATAGCCCGAATCATAAAGATGTCGAGTTTGAGACCAACGATGAAAAGCAAAAGAGCGACTCCCATCTCGGCGAGAAGTTTTATGTCATCTATCTTGACCAATTTCAGACAGGAAGGACCGACGAGGACGCCGACAGTAATGAAAGTGAGAATAAGCGGCTGGCGCAGTTTTATTCCGACCGCGCCAAGCGCAACAGCGAGTAGAAGTATAGCCGTTATTTCATAAAAAGTATTCTCAAACCCCATATCTTTATTCTTTCCGCTCACTGCTGTTTCGTCAAACTTAAAACCCATTTCCTTATTGGCAGGAATGGGCTTGTTATAGGCAACGCGGTTTAGGATAATATTTGTCGGCTTAAAATCTATGTTAATATGGTTCTAACTTTCTGAAAACTTAGGAGGGAAGAGTTGCGCAGCGGATTTGGAATCGGCAGAAAGCGGCTACTTGGTGCTTTATTCGCTCTCGGTTTCGTCTGCGGAATCTCCTACTGCATTATACGCGACTTGTTCATCTCAGACAGAGGAGGTGAAGTAGAAGCCATAGTAACCACCTCGCTTTCTGAGAAACCTCTTAAAGGGTGCGAAGAGAAAGAGTATATCCGCTATGCGGATGTGATGAGCACTGCGATGAAGGTTATCGTTCACTCCAAAAGTAGGGAACTTGCTGCTAAAGTGACCGAGGCGGCAATCAGGCGAGTTGCTGAAATTGAGAAGAAGATGTCTCGGTTCGCTCCAGACAGCGAGTTATACAGACTAAACCAGTCAGCCTATAAAGAGCCTTTTGTAGCGAGTGAAGAACTGTTTACAGTTATTGAGCGCTCGCTTGAGTTTTGCAGAGTGAGCGATGGGGCGCTTGATATAACTGTTGTTCCGCTAATTGATGTCTATAAAAAAGCAGCACTGCGCGGAACACCTCCTATGGAAGGTGAGATTAAGGACGCGCTAAAAAGGATTGGCTGGCAAAAGGTGCTTCTCGATAAAGAGAGAAGAAGCGTCAAATTCGCGGTCGAGGGTATGGCGCTTGATTTAGGTGCGACTGCGAAGGGCTATGCTGTTGACTGCGCTCTCGAAGTAATCAAGAGCCTCGGAATCAAACACGCTCTTGTTGAGATTGGTGGTGAAGTCTCTGTCTGCGGTGCTCAAGCGGACGGGAAAGAATGGCCTATCGGAATAGTCGACCCACGCACATCGCACAGGTATTTGCGCAGATTAGGAATCAAAGACGGTGCGATTGCGACGAGCGGAAATTACAGACGGTATTACAAAATTGGAGAGAGACAGTTTTCGCATATAGTCAATCCTCGGACGGGGGAAACTTCTGACTCCGCCGTTTCTGTTTCGGTCATTGCCGGCGACTGTTTCAGTGCAGATGCACTTGCGACTGCAGTTTCTGTGCTTGGTCCTGAACAGGGGCTTGCGCTAATTAAAAAATTCGCTGGCGTTCAGGCACTTATACTCTGGAAGGATGAGAGCGGGGAGAAGACTTTTGAAACCGATGGTTTTGCGGAGTATGCGCGGTGAAGAGAGTTCTTCTTGCAAGAAACGCGGGGTTCTGTAGCGGTGTTCAGCGCGCTGTCTCGCTTGCCCTAAAAGCCGCGAAACAGTCTCGAAAGATTTACACTCTCGGCGAAATAATCCATAACCGTCAAGTGGTTGAGATGCTCAAGAAACGAGGTATCGTTCCTATTAACGAGATTTCAGAACTCAAAGCAGGGGATACTGTGCTTGTTCGGAGTCACGGTGTTGAACGCGGCGTCCGTGAGGAACTCAAGCGGCGCAATATCAATATAATCGATTCGACCTGTCCGAAGGTTCAACGTATTCATTCGATTCTTAAGCGATATATGGCACGAGGGGCGAGAATAGTCATCTTCGGAGACAAAGGGCATCCCGAGGTTAAAGCGCTCTGTTCGGAAGCGCCCGACTCTATTCTTATCTCTTCCGTCGAGGATATTGAAAAGGTTCCTTGCGACAGAAAGCCAATCTGCCTTGTAGCGCAGACGACACAAAACAAAAAACAGTTCGATGAGATAGCGAGGATCCTCACAGAACGCTGCGGGAATGTTGAGAAGTTCGATACTATATGCCAGTCGACGAGTGAGCGCCAGAGTGAGTTACAGGAACTCTTAAAAGAGGCTGACGCCGTGGTTGTCGTTGGCGGAACGAATTCCGCAAATACGAGACGGCTCGCCGAGATTTCGGAATCGTCAGGTAAGCCGACATACCGAATTGAGACCGCTTCAGACCTTGATATTGAGCGGCTCAAGAACCACAACACAATCGCGGTTACCGCAGGAGCGTCTACGCCGAACTGGGTCATCAAAGATGTCTTGCGCCGTATTCGCTCCGCAGTCGGAGAACGCCTGTCCTTCTGGAGACTTATCCTAATGTTCTTCGTTTATTCGAATATCCTCGCTTCACTGTCCGCTGCCGCACTTACTACCATCTCTCTTCTTCTGCTTGATATCCCTCTTAATCTTGCTTTTATTTTTGCATCAGCCCTTTATGTCTTCGCCGTCCACACCGCAAACCAGTTATTAGCGATTAGGGAAGAACCTTTCGGCGAAAAATCATCTGTCGTCTCCTATCTGCGCGGTATCCTTGCAGGCGCATCCGCTATCGCTTCTGTTCTCTTGCTTTATCAATATGGATTCGCCACTACCGCGTTTCTCATTCTCGCAATCGTTGCTGGACTTCTATATGGTGTCGATATTCTACCTGCTCGCTTGGTCTTACGGAGCCTTAAGGACATCCCTGGTTCGAAAGAGATTTTTTGCGCTATCGGTTGGGCATCGGTTGCTTCTATTCTGCCGATACTCGCACAAGAAGTATATTTGGCAATTACAAAAATCATCGCCGCTTTTGCGCTCGCTTTCTTTCCTGTCTATCTACGCTCACTCCTTCTCGATGTCCGCCAGATTGAAAAAGACCGGTTGATGGGACGAGAAGCCACCATCCTCGCACTTGGTTCCCAAGCAACACGCCGTATAGTTACCCTCTTAATCGGTGGTTGGATAGCACTGCTTCTCGCTTGCGAATTATTCGGCATCTTTGGAAGAAATGTTCTTCTGATACTCGTTATGCCGCTCGGGTTCGTTCTGACCCTCCTATTACAAAGCAGTCGTTTCCTTCAGCGTGAACTCGCCATCGAATCACTACTTGATATAACCATTATCGCATCATCTACTCTTATTCTCTTGTGGTAGTAAAATGCTCTCTTCGGACATCTCATTACCGTCGTGAATAGCGTTTGAGATGCGTTTCAATGAATCTTCGCACCTCGTCAGCAGGACGAAATATCCCGAAATGCCCCTCACAAAGAATATCAGGTTTTAAGTCAAGGAGTTTCTTCATAGAATTGCGCCAATCTGTAATATTAGAGCCAAACCCCGGCTCAAAAGGACCGTGAATATCCTGCCCAAATAGAACAGTCTCTCCGGCAGGATTTTTGTACATTACCGCAATTGAACCAGGAGTGTGTCCGGGTGTATGAATCCATTCAAGCGTGTCAGATGTAAAATCGAACTTTCCTGCTTCTCCTGAAAGTTTCACATCAATCGGAATGGGGGCAAGAGCCATACCGTAGTAATGCTCGACGGTAAAAGCAGGAATCGCCTCCTCAATCGCCTTGGAATCCTTCTCGTGAGCGTATATCTTTGAGCCTGTTCGTTTGCGAATTTCATTGGCTCCGCCGATGTGGTCAATGTGGCAGTGGGTCAGAACAACAGCGCGGAGTTTTTTAGGTTCAATTCCTGTCTGCTTTATATTTTCTATCAGTCTGTCTGTGGCGCACCCTGCGCCTGCGTCAATTAAAACCGCACCTGCGTCCAAATGAACGAGGTATATTAGACAATCATACGGATCGGTTAAATCAGAACCACCTACGAGATAAACATTCTCACAAATCTTCGTAATCATAGTTTCAAGTTTAGTCCAATCTCCGCATTTTTCAACAAAAACCGATTAGTTTGATGATGTGTCTTCTTGAAGGGAGAGAATCTTTATGATGAATGAAAGTCAATGTCGAATAACTTTAACATTGATAATGATTATTTTCCATTGAGCGCTTAAGGTTACTCTGTTAAACTATCGCAATAGAGCATATGAGGAAGAAGATTAGGAGGGAAACAGATGCTTTATGAGACTCCGTTTCAGGCATTAGTGAATACTGCTGGGGTATTTGGCGAAAAGAGTGCGATAATTCAGGGTGGGCGCGTCTTGAGTTTCAAGAAGTGGGTTAGAGAGGCGTCAAAGTTCGCAAATTTCCTTCATTCGCTCGGGGTCGGCAAAGGTGACAAGGTAGTGCTCCACCTGCCGAATACAATAGATTATGCGATTGCGCAGTTAGGCACCTGGGGGATAGGGGCAGTAAGTGTGCCACTTGATATGGGAATCACAGAAGAGAATTTTCGGAAGACTCTTGAGCATTGTGATGCGAAGGTCGTGGTAACGGTTCAGGATGCCCCTTTTAACTCCCGTTCTATCGCAGGCTCTATCAAATCCGTTACGGACATCATAGTATTGCCAGAAGGAGTTTCAGGAGAACATTCGTTTGCCAAGATTATGATGGAAGGAGACTCGTCGCTTCCGAGCGCAAAACCGGATTTCAAAGACCCATCTGTAATCTACTACACTTCCGGAACCACAGGAGAACCGAAAGGGATTTTATGGAACTATCAGCATCTTTTGGCATTCCCTATGATAATCGAGCATTTCAATTATATATCATCTTCTGATGTATCTTTGTGCGCATTACCGCTCTCTCACGCAGGCGGAACAGTCCATTTTCAAGGATGTGCATATATAGGTTGGACGGTAGTCTTGATGGAAAAGTTCAGACCTGGCGAGTTTATCTCATTGTGCGAAAAGTATAAGGTGACATTTTTCGTTGCGGTTCCTCCAATCTTCGTTGCTGCGATGATGTCGGATGAGTTTTTAAAAGCGGATTTGAGCTCTCTTGAACGCGTAGTCAGTTTCGGTGCGATGGCAAATGAGGCGGCGATGAAGCGCTTCAAAGAGCGCTGTCCAAATGCGAGATTATTGAACGGATACGGGTTGATGGAGAGTGCTCCTCCAAATACGGTGATTCCTCTTGATTCCGATGCACCCGTGACGAGCGTTGGAAAACCACCGCCTTGGGTCGAGATTCGTGTCGTTGACGATCAAGATAGAGCGCTACCTACGGGAGAGGTCGGCGAAGTCTGCATTCGTGGGTGGGTTCTGATGGAGGGTTATTATAAGGCACCTGATTTGACGGAAGAAACAATCAGGAACGGATGGCTCTACACCGGCGATTTGGGGAAATTTGATGAAAAAGGGCTTCTGTATATCGTCGGACGAAAAAAGGACATCATCATCGTTGGCGGACTGAATGTGGTAGCGACTGACATCGAGAATCTGATAAAGACCCATCCTGCCGTCAGCGATTGCGCTGTGATTGCGGCGAAACATTACGCTCGAGGTGAGGTAGTAAAGGCGGTTGTCGAGTTAAAGAAAGGAATGAAGGCGACCGAAACCGAGATTATAGATTTCGTGAGAAACAAATTAGAGAGTTACAAATTGCCGCGTATAGTGGAGTTCGTAGATGCGCTTCCGAGGACACGAACAGGTAAAGTTATGAAGCGCTTACTGATTGAACGAGAGCAACAGAAATAAGCGGATTGTAATAAATCAAACAGATTATAGGCAACAGGGATTACTTACAGGTTTTACGGTCAAAATGGTGTTTCGTGCCGAGAACGATTTTAAGCCCCTTGCGTGCAAACAACGCTATCTCTGATGAGCCGTAATTCCTCCGCCGTAAAACCTGAAAAGAATCTTCTGACAGTTCCTCCCACACGGAGTCGCCTTTGGGATAACGGAAAAAGGTAATCGCATCTTCTGCGAGTATCTTCGGTTCGGCGTAGAGTGAGCGGATGAGGTTGAGCATTTTGGAGCGGGTTTGGACATCGTTCAAAAGCGCATAAGGTGGGTCAATGAAGACAAGGTTGAAACTCTTGTAGAGATGGCGCAGGACAGGAACGATTCTGAAAGCGTCGTAGTTGATGATATGGATTTTTTCTTTAAGGGATAGTTTTTCAGTGTTCTGCCTGATTTTTTCAAGCGCAGGTCTCGAGTTTTCAACGAGAACCGCATAAGAAGCGCCGCGAGAGAGACATTCAAACGAGAGGATTCCTGTTCCAGCGAACAAGTCAAGGACAACGGAACCTTCAAGGAATCTTTTGAGGATATTAAAGAGTGCTACACGAAGCATATCGGCTGCAGGGCGAGTGACGAGCCCTGATGGTGCAAGAATCTTTCTACCGCACAGTTCGCCGCCTGTAATGCGCATATGTGTTAACTCTCCGTTTTGCCTGTTTTCAAGAATTCGAGGAGTTTTTGCATATCTTCCCAGACTTTCTTTTTGTCCGCAGGATTGCGCAAAAGATACGCGGGATGGAAGGTTGGAAGAACCGGAATATTGGAAAAAGAGAAGAACTTTCCTCGAATGGCTGACATTGAATCTTTCGTTTTAAGGAGGGTTTTTGCGGCAACATATCCGAGAGGGACAATGACTTTTGGCTGGATTATCTCAATCTGGCGAAGAAGATGCGGATAACAGCACATAATCTCCTCGGGTAACGGGGCGCGGTTGTTCGGCGGACGGCATTTTATTATGTTCGCAATGTAAACATCGGAGCGGTCAAACCCCATAGCGGCGAGAATCTTATCAAGAAGTTTACCTGCATCACCAACAAATGGGCGTCCCTGAACATCTTCATTATACCCGGGCGCTTCTCCGATGAACATAATCTCCGCTTCGGAGTTGCCTTCCCCAAAAACTACATTCTTCCGAGTCTTTGAAAGTTCACAAAGTTGACAAGTAAGTGCCTTCTGCTTTATTGTCTCAAGAAGAGCGCCTTTTTCGGACATCCTCTTCGTCTCGCCGTCAAGACGCACCACATAGCGGAGTCCAAGCACATCACTTGCTTTTACCTCTTCCTCCAACCGTTGAAGAAACTCATTCAAACCGACTTTTTTACCCATCTTATTTTCTCCTTCGGTTTCAGTGTTTAAGGTGTCGCTTTATTTTCTTCTTTCTTCTCCTTGTCCTGTGTCTCTCCACTTCCTTCCGTCTTCTTTTCTTCGGGTTTTTTCTCTTCAGGACTCTTCTCCTCGATTCGAGGATTCTTTGGAGCAGGGAATTTGAACTGCGAGAGTTCGACTTTGACGGTGCCAAGAGGCACACTCGCGGTCATAAGAACAGGGCGTCTCGTTAGCGCATCAAACCACATCTCTCCTATCTCGTCCGATACGAAAAGCCCTTCATCCTCTCCGAGTTTTTCCGCAACGCCCTTTTCTGCTTTGAATCCAACCGTTATGTGGAGCGCAAGGAATTCGCCTGCCTCGACCTTGATGTATTTCTTGGATTTGACGACAAACTCGACATCAGCAACCCGCTTTCCAGTACAGACCTTGACGCTTGCCTTGTCGCCAATCTCCTTAAGATTAGCCATACGGATGGATATCAGAATCGACAGAACATCCTGAACTTTATCTTGAATATCAGTAAACTCCTTGCGCAAGACATAGGAGTCGCCTTTGCGCTTGTAATAAGCGATGCGCTTTTCATCAGGATAAAAATAGATAAGTTGATAAGAGCGGTGGCTTCCCTCACGAATGTTCTTCGTAAACTTCAGCGGTTGGAGTGTTTCTTTATCTAATAGTGTCGTTACAGAATCGTTCACTTCGTAAAAGTTGGAGATGAAGTCGGATGAATGCGTCGTAGAGCGCATCACATAACAGGAACGCTTCCTGAATGTAGCAAGTTCTGTGTCAATGCTGATGGTTGCTTTTCCTGCATAAATTCCTTTCCATGAGATTGAATAGGTAAGACTTTCACCAGGAACAAGCGCTTCTTTAGACCAATCCTTTGGAAAAGGCTCTTTTTCAGGTTTTTTCTCTTTCTCATCACAAAGGGCGAGCAAAGCGGTCAGCATAACTACTATCAGAGCCACCCAAAACCTTTTCATCGCTACCCCTCTCTAATAGCCTGATAGACCGAAAGAAGCGCTTCTATACTCTTTTTCAGAGGGAAGCACTCTCTCACTCTGTTAGACGCTTCCTTGCCGATTCTATTGCTCAGTTCTTGGTCTTTTAACAGTTTTCCAAGCGCATCCGCCATCTCGTCCACATTGCCTGCGCTTACAAGAAGCGCTGTTTTATTGTCTTCGACGATATCAGGAATAGCGTGAGAAGCATTCGTTATAACAGGTTTCGAAGCCGCCATAGCGGCGAGAAGTGTACTTGCCTGCTCATCCTCCTTCGCTGAGCATACAACATAAATATCAATCGCTTTCAGGATGTCAAGATAAGACGGATAGACCGTGATGAATGTCGTTTTTTTGGTCAGGTTCTTTTGTTTAATAAGAGCACGAAGTCTCTTTTCTCCCTTTCCTTTCCCCACTAATAGTAGGTGGCAGGCAATATCTTTGGCGAGGATGCGCGAAATGGCTTCCACAAGCGTATCCACACCGGAATCGGCTTCGATGTCTCCGACAAAACCAATGACAGGAATCTCATTTTCTGGTGGGTGAAACGAATCGAAAAGGGAAGTGTCTATTAAGGGAGGCACGAGCACAATCTGTTCTTTTGGTATGCCACCGCGGTTTACAAGTGAACTTCTTGCCGCCTCCGACGATGTGACAAGCAGTTTAACAGGCTTCTTAACAAGATGAGTAGAATTCTCGTCAACAGGAGAATGAACCGTAACAACAGTCGGTCTTTTGATGATTCTCGCCGCTCTCAGAAGACGACTTACTCCCTTCTCAAAAAGTATATGAACTACCGAAAAATTCTGTTTCCTAAGTTTGCGGAAGGAAGAGCGAAAAGAGAGAATGTTATGAAACCGAGTGCTCAACCCTTCTATTCTATAAACCGTTTTTTCATCCTCGTCCGTTAGTCCCAACCGACCCTCACCACACGCTATTCTATACTCGATTCCCTCACTCGCAAGACCGCGAGAGAGCGAATCCAGATACGCTCCCATCCCAACCGAATCCACGCTTCTTAAAATAAGTAACGGTTTAATCTCACTCGGCATAGTCTTCAACCTTTACGGTACATCAGAAATTATACTTCTAATCGAAAGGATAATAAAGGATGAAGTATAAAAGCGGGAAAGAACACCGTCAGGAAGCGATTGCCTGCTCTGAATCTCAAAGGGCAAACCAGAAAATTCTTCTCACCCCGAGTCGAAAAACTCAGTTTCGATTAATCTTCGACTTTCTGAGGATTATGATTATTACTCACCACCGAGAGTTGGCTTCCACTCGCTTTTCTCTATCTTCTTTGAACTACCCATATCTTCGACCCTTGTCGGCTCGTCATACGCAGGCGGATAAGCGCATCCGATAAATGTGAAAGCAACAACCGCCATAAGAACAATCAGAAGATACCGCATATTTATGCCTCCTACTCTTGCTTCAACTCAATGGTTATTTTACTTTTGCCAACCTCGCTTACTTCGCTGTCCTTGACAATCTTTAGTGCAATCATCTTGCTCAAGAATTTTTTGGGCAGAAAAGGTGTCTTTAAAGGAATCGTCGCCATATTGGATGAAAACTCCATCTTGTCCGAATACACAGTCGTAAATCTGATTTTCTTAAGACTCTCTGTAATCTGCTCTGCTTTTGTGTATGTTACATTTTTGACTTCAATAGTCATCGGCGCGCCGGTAAGCAATTCCTTCTGCCACTTCTTAATGATATCAGAAAGCACCCTCTCCGCCGCTTTAGCCGCACCGCCTTTAAGCGCCTTCATCGCTGCTTCACGCTTGCCTTCTGCACAACCTTCTGGACCCAAATCAATCGTCTCCGTAGGTGCAGCAATCACAGTACCGTCATCTGCCCTTACAGCCTGAACCTCAAGAACAGCACTATACCAGTTAAAACTTCTTCCATGCATATTCGCAGTTCTCTTAAAAACCGCTTCTACGCTACCGATGAGCACTATATCGGCTGCGTACTTCTTCGCAAAATTGATGAGTTTGTCTCTGTCTCCTGCGATTCTCGCTGCTTCCATCTCCTTCTGAATCGCCTCTTCCGCAACTTTCTTATTAACCATCTGAATATCTTTGCTCAACATAAAACCCGTTATTTCAGTCTGTCCAACCGTAGAACCTTTCTCGAGTTCGCCGTCAACCTTGTCAACGACCGAAACGAGGAAGGACGGATTGCCTTTCTGTTGGAGAATCATTTTGAGAGCACCCCAGTCATCTTTGATGTCAGCAAGCGAAACGACAGCATCTACTTCGACATAATACCGTTTTTCACCTTCATAACCTTCGCTTCTGATAGTGTATGACTTTACATACCCGGTTGCTTCGGTTACAATCTGCTCAAAAGCAAGTTGATAATCGCGCACTTCGGATTGGGCTGTTACGACTACTCCAACTCCCTGCTCGACCGCTTTGCGTAATGCATCCTTCAACGCCTCGTCCCTTACATCAGGCAATTCTCCGATAGCAATCCCCTTGGTGACTATTCGTTTCTCTTCATCTTCCGCGAACAAGAGACTGGAGGCGAATATAACAACCAATATTATCAATAATCTTTTCATCGTCCTTCCTCCTTCAACATCACATCTTCATATTCTTTTTTAGTGATGACTTTTCTTTCAGGCTCACCTGCGCAACCGATGAATACGAGAACTAATATGCTCAAAATAATCCAGCGCATCCCTTTCCCCTTTCTTACTTCTGTTCGCCTTCTTTCTTCTTCATCTCTGCGATGTATTTGGAGATTCTCTTCCAGACCTCTCTTAAATCTATCTCCATCGTCAGTTCGACCGTACCATCAGGATTGACTTTCTTGTCAACAACTTTCGCTCCGACCACAAGTGCTTTGTTGAGTTCAGTCTTAACGACATCGCTCTGGGTTACAAAATCCTTCACAGTCGTCTCCGCCTCGACTTTTAACCCATAAATCTCCTCTGCGAGTTTCTTCTGCGCATCACGCTCAGCAGCCTTTTCTGCCAATAGTTGCGCTTGCTCTTTGCTTTCCGCTTCTTCAGGAGGAACTCCTGTACCTGTTGCCTTTATCTTTCTGTTCGCCCACTCTGGGGCAGGAAACTTGCTCTCCTCCGCTGTAGACGGTCTTGGTCCAACCGAAGGTCCAGGCTCCGATGGCTCTTTCGGTGTATATTTGTCTCCCAATGCGGCGATGCCGACAACCTTCACTACCTTCTTCTCAACATATTTCTTTATGTTCTGTATCTCAACATCCTTGAACCTGTCGCCCTGATAGTAGCGCTTCTTGATGGTCTCAAGTTCCGTAACAATGCGCTCAAGTTCAATCTCCGCCTCTGCCTCAACCGTCCCGTCAGGGTTATATGTGTAATTTAGAATCTTTACGCCTTTGATGAAGTGGTTGAATGAAGTCCTAATCTCATCGCTTTCCGTGACGAAATCTTTAACTTTCGTCTCACCTGTTATCTTAAGCCCCATCACATACTCTGCTAATTTGCGATACGCATCAGCCTCTGCGCCACGCTGCGCCATCAGCCTGTCACGCGGATTCGCCTTCTCCCATATCTCTATTCCTCCCCAAGGCACCTTCCTCGAAGGAGACTGGCTAACATACTCGTTCTGCACTTTCTCATCTCCAAGAAGATTCTCACGCACTACACCGCTACCCGTTACGGTTATCGTCTTGGTCTCAACATACTTCTTTATGTTCTGAAACTCAACATCTTTGAATCTATCACCATGATAATACCGCTTCTTGATAGTTTCGAGTTCCGTAACAACACGCTCAAGTTCCATCTCCATATCGACCTCGCAGGTGCCATCTTCGAAATGGCGAACCGCGATTGGTTTTGCTCCCATAATAAATGTTCTAAATGCAGTATGTATCTCATCGGACTCACAAACAAAATCCCTGACATAAGTTCTTGCGTCTACCTGTAAGCCTTTTACATATTCCGCCAGCTTGCGATAGGCGTCGAGTTCCGCGGCACGCTGAGCAAGCAACTTTTGTTTTGCCGCCTCTTGTGCCATCATCGGCGTAGAGACCGAAACAAGCACCGCTGCACAGACGATTGTGGCTAACACAACTGCCTTGAACTTCATATCAGAACCTCCTACTTAAAACTCTCAAATCAAGAGACGAAACTCAAACGCAAATATTCATCACTGTCCTTGAGATTGTGCATCTTCGATTCTTCCACTATCTTCTCCTGCCGTAGGTTGCGCTTTCGCGAGTATCTTCTCCTCAACCCGTTTGATTCCCATACCATAAGCGCGAATACTACCTCCTGTGAGAGTAACAGATTGTTCATAACAAGACTTCGCCTCTGCAAACTTTCCCTGTGCTTCCATAATGAGTCCGAGATTGTATAAAATCGCCGCTCTTGCTCTCGCATCTTGAGCGAGATTAAGAGCAATATTATATTGCTGCTCTGCTTGAGGAAAGAGCCCTTGCGAGGCAAGATTGTTAGCCGCTTTCGCTTCGGCACTCGACGGCTCTGCCAACTCAAACCTTTCTCTTTTGCCAACCCAGCCGACCCACTTCATAAATTGTGCGATACAGTTATTGACCGCCTTTTCGCGTACCGCCGACTCATCAGGAACTCTTTCTCTCAATTCCTCCATTACACATGCACTCGCTGCTTCGGGTACTAACACTTCCGCAGTACCGACATTCACCATCTTAAACGCCACCTCAACATCAGCCCGAGCGGTGTACCACATCACATCTACATATCGCTCTTGTGTAACGGTGCCTGCAACCGGTGTTACTCCGCGTCTGGTGAACGCCGCACCACCACCTGAAGTGTGCTCTGTCACTTTCTCCTTTCTGGGTGTCTGTATCGTCTCTGATTTATACCTCGTCACTGTAACGAAAAGCAACGCTTCAACTCCTTTCATCTTCATCTTGGCGAGCGCTTCCGCATCTTTATCTAACATTCCGGTCTCGGCAAGCATACGCTCGTCCATAATATCTTTGAGCATTTCACGCTCGATGATTTTGAACCGTTTATCAGGGTCTTCAAGCGAGAGGTATTTTTCGAGTTTGCGCACGACAAGGTCTGTACCAACAGGGTCACCGCCTTTCGGAATAATCGCAAGAGATGTGCCTTTTGGGAATTTCAACTTCGGCGGATACCATGTGACAAACTCGATATATTGCGGTGCCGCACATCCAACAGAGAACATCAAAACCATTGCAAACAGCAAAACCAATCCTGCTCTCATCATCTATCTCCTAAATAAGTATCGCCCTTTCAGTAACGCTTTATCATCAGTCTATATAATATATCTTCGCCTTTCTCTATAAAGGACGAACAAACCTATCATAACATTCATTATAATATCCTGATGTTTTGGGAAATCAGAGAGAAAACTCTAAATTTCTTCTCTTAAAGAGAGCCCGAATTTAGCGAGTTGTTCTTTAACTTCTGCAAGTGATGTTTGTCCAAAGTTACGCACCGACATTAGTTCCTGAGGTGTTTTCTGCACGAGTTCACCGAGTGTCCTGATGTTCAAAGTTTCAATACATCTTCTCGCACGAACCGAAAGTTGCAGTTTAGTCACAGGAAGCGATAGAACATCTTCGTTTTCCTGCCCAATTATTGCAGGTTTAAGTGCGCGTTGAAGAGATTCTTCCGGAACTTGCTCAAGCAACTCATCGAGTTTGACTCCGAGTTTTAAGCCTTTAGAGGCAAGCAATTGCTTTATCTCACTCAACGAAGTCTCTCCGAAATTCTTGTATGCGAGAAGCTCGGTTTCCGTACGCTGAACCAAATCTCCCAAGTTCTTTATGTTCATCTTCTTCAGGCAGTTCCTCGAACGCACCGAAAGTTCAAAATCGGAGACAGGAGTCGCAAGCAGTTTCTTCAATTTTTCTCGCTCTGCTTCTTTCTCTTCGTCGTAAAACATCTTCAGTGACGCCTCCGCGTCTTTAAGATAGAGTTTTGCTCTACTATGGGCAGGACACACATCCAACACGGTTTTGTAACACTCTATAGCAAGTCGGTAGCGTCCCATCTCTTCGTAAAGCACGCCAAGATTGATAAGCGTGCCGATGTCGAACGGTCTGATGCGTTTTGCCATCTCATAATGCTTCACCGCTGTTTCGTCTGCCCCGTGTAAATCATACAAGTATCCGAGCCTGAAATGTGCGCGGTGCATATCAGGTGCAAGCGAAATTGCCTTCTCGTATGAATCTATTGCCGCAAACCAATCCCCTTCTTTCTCCTGTCGGCATCCCGAAAGATACGCGATTCGCCCTTCATACCATTTTCGCCACTCCTCATTGCTTACGCTGGGAAGAAGAGAACTTGCTTTCTCGAGAGCCTCCGCCGCCTTTTGTGTGTCTCCTTCTCGCAGTTTTACATCAGCAAGGAGAAGGTAGAACGGTAATGGGCGTTTCATCTCGGACAGTTTCGCCTTCTCAAGCACCGCCGAGGCTTCCTCTATCTGCTCGGTAAAAGAAGAGAGCCTCAGAAAAACATAAAGGAGTGTTTCGCTTTCGTCCTTCAACTGTCGAGCCTTCTCAATCGCACCTCCCTCGTTCGGTTCAAACCACAAAAGTAGAACAGAGAGCACCTTCTTTGCTTCGCCACTTACCTGCTCTGCAACCTCCTTCAAGCGGCGTCTCTCTGCGCTATTTGCATACGCCGCACGCAACGCTTGTTCTACTTCGTCTGCCGTCAGTTCATTTTGAAAAATCACCTCTACCTTATCCATACTATTCTCCTCATTCGTTTTTCTTATATCCGTTGTCTCTATCATACGCGCACTACATCAAGAAGCCCTTCTTCGTATATAGAGACAAACGCCTCTACAAGATGTGGGTCGAATTGAGTTCCCGCATTCCTCTTCAGTTCAGCCATCGCTTCTTCAGGCTCCATCTTGTCCCTGTAAGGCCTTGCGCTCGTCATTGCATCAAACGAGTCCGCAATCGCTATTATCCGCGAAACGAGCGGAATCTGATTTCCACTCAAACCATCAGGATAGCCTTTACCATCCCATCTCTCGTGATGAGAGAGAATCTTCCGTGCAAGAGGGTTACTTATCTTACTGCAAATGTTCGCTCCTATGCGACAATGCATCTTGATTGTTTCAAACTCGCTTTCAGTGAGTCTTCCCTTTTTACGCAGGATAGAATCCTTTATGATGACTTTGCCTATATCGTGCAGAAGCGAACAGATGCGGAGTTCGTTCTTCTCCTTTACAGGTAAGTTTATCTTGTCCGCAAGCAACATCGAGTAACGCATAACACGCAAAGAGTGTCCGTGCGTGTATTCATCCTTTTCTTCGAGGAATCTGACGGCAATTTCGGCTAACTTAATGAAACTCTCGTCGGTCGCACGGCGTGGTATAGAAATAGCCGCAATGTTAATAAGAGGCTGTAACCGTCTAATGTTCGCTCGTGTGCACATCTTTACAGGAAGATTCTGTATCTCGATAACTCCGATAAGTGAGCCGAAAACGACCAACGGAAGAGCGAGGATGGTTTTCGTCCTTTCATTGACCTCTGGTGCCATTCTCTCAAATTCAGCTATCTGTTTTTTCCAAGATGGGTCTTTCACATCGGTCACAACTAAAGGAGAACAATCCTCGGCAACCGTCCCAACGATTCCGCTACCCATCCTGATGCGCACAATGTCGTCTAACACAGGTTCATCCCCGACTGCCTTTGCGAAACTCAATTCGTCTCCTCTGGGCTCAAGTAGGAAAAACAGACATCTCTCTGCTTTCAGGAAATTAAGAATATTCGCGCCGATATCTTGAAGGCAGTCATCGAGATTGTATTTGTCGAGGTTTGCGATAATCTCTTCTATAAGCGACTCTATTGATATCATCAAAGATTCCATAGAAGCATTTCCCTCTAACGCAACTTTTAAATTTAACTTGAAAAATGCGCCCTGTCAAGCAAATATATCCTCAAAAGCAAGTAATTAGCCGTGTTTATCTTATCGTTTGTCTCTTTCGTCTTTTTCAACAACCAGTTTATGCTATCTTCTCGTAAACCTTACCTACAACTTCGGTCGCTATCGTTTTGGCTTCAAACTCCTTTTGTTCTATCTCCTGTCTTACTGTCTCAACGAGTTCTGCATCCGCGATATATTTCAGGTTGATAACAACATTCAGTTTTGCTCCTTCTATTGCGGCAACAAGAAGAATGGCTGAAACACCTACATCGCTTATCAGATTCGGATTACCCATTTCGACTAAATCTTTTAAGTCCAAAACGAGTGAATGGGCTGTTCGCAAGGTTTCAAGCGGCGTCTTCATCGCGCTCTTTAGGGCATCCTGAATCGCCGCTTTGCGTGCCGCTTTCTCTGCATCAGTCGTTTTCGGCATCTGATACGCTGCTGTCACCTTTCTATACTCTTCCACATCAGCATCCATAAACCGCGCCATCTTATTCCTCGCATCTTCAGAGTGTTTGAGTATCTCTCGCACCCTCTTATCAACACTCGCGAACTTCTCTCTACCGACCGTAAAGTTGGCTACCATTGAAGCCATTGAAGCACCTAACGCACCGCAGAGAGCGCTGACAGAACCACCACCAGGTGCGTCTTTTTCCGCTGCCGCATCGTCTAAATACATCTTAATACTGTTTTCAAGATACATTCCTAATCCCCCACAAAAACTGCTACAGTCAAAATGATACACAATACATATTCTGTCGCAAAAACTAATGCTTTTTTCGGGAGACACGGCGTATGAGGGTATAATTGGGACTACCTACTTGACTTATGGGTTTCTTTTCATAGACTACTATGGAGTTGAATCGTTGTGGGAAGATAGGTCGTGGGAAGCGAAGTTTTCAGTTCGATTGAGGAGATTCTGGAAGAGATAAGACTTGGGAGAATGGTCATCTTGGTTGATGACGAGAACCGCGAGAATGAAGGCGATTTAGCGATGGCGGCGGAGAAAGTGACGGCAAACGCCATAAACTTTATGGCACGCTATGGGCGAGGATTGATTTGTCTTGCGCTTACGGAAGAGAAGGCAGATTCTCTCGATTTGCCGCCGATGGTAAAGGATAACCGTTCGCGCTTTGGCACCGCTTTTACGGTGTCTATAGATGCAGCGAAAGGGGTGACTACGGGAATATCCGCCGCAGACAGAGCGAAGACGATTCTTACCGCGGTTAGGGATGATGCAAAACCGGAGGACTTGGTGCGTCCTGGACACATATTTCCACTGCGTGCAAGAGACGGTGGTGTTCTTGTGCGTGCAGGACAGACAGAGGGAGTTGTTGACCTTGCCCGTCTTGCGGGACTTAAGCCGGCGGGGGTTATTTGTGAGATAATGAATGAGGACGGGACAATGGCGCGCCTACCGCAACTTCAAGAATTCGCTCAGAAGCACAATTTGAAGATGGTTTCAATTGCGGAGATAATCCGCTATCGGCACCAAACTGAGATCCTCATCGAGAGGATAGCGAGGACCAAACTCCCGACGAGAAACGGAGTGTTCGAGTTGTTCTTGTACAAATCCATTTTCGACAAAGAAGGTAAAGACTTACACATTGTACTGACTATGGGCGGAGTAGGAATAGAAGACAAAGATGGAAAAGTCCCTATCTTTGAAGAGCCGCTTTTGGTTCGTGTCCACGATGAATGCCTCACAGGTGATGTTTTTGGCTCGCTCAGATGTGACTGTGGTGATCAGTTACGCCGTTCGATGGAGATGATAGGGAAAGAAGGAAAAGGCGTGATTCTTTATATGAAACAGGAAGGGCGCGGAATAGGGCTTGCGAACAAGTTGCGGGCGTATGAGTTGATTGAGAAAGAGGGTTGTGATACGGTCGAGGCGAATGAGAAGTTAGGATTTCCTGCGGACTTGCGAGAATATGGCATCGGCGCACAGATTCTTTATCATCTCGGCGTACGCAAAATGAGGTTGCTGACGAACAATCCGCGTAAGATTGTCGCACTCAACGGATATGGTCTCGAGGTAGTTGAGCGTGTTCCGATTGAGATTCCTCCAAACCCGGTGAACAAGGGATACTTGAAAACGAAGAAAGAGAAGTTAGGCCATATCATAAGAGGTGTTTGAAAAAGTTTTTGTGGTTGTTGCTTAACTGTTCTGTTATTGAGACAGTAGATGTGTTATAATGCTAACATTGGTCACAGGAAAGGATAAACTATGGTAGATGTAGAGACAGAGAAACCGAAAGGCGGAACGGAAGAGAAGGGACGGAGTTTGCGGGCAGCAATCATATTGAGACGGACAGGACCTGTTCCACTCGAGCCGCTTGCACAACTTTACAGTGAGTGCCGTAGCGTTCCTTACGATGAAGCAATACATACCGTTGTGCGCAATGGCGGCATTCTCTTACGCGATGCTACTCCACAAGAGACCGTCAAGTTTGGCAGTCTTCTTAAGACTCTCGGCACCGCTTACACCCTGATGCCTACGGAGAATCTCCCTGAGTTGAAGACCATTCAAACATTAAGTCGTATCCGCGTTGAGCAGACACATATTGAGTGCGAAACGATTGATGGTGGACGCATATTGATAAAGCCGGAGAACCTCCTTCTTGCTTGCGTAACGGTACTCAAAAGCGAAGATTCAACCGTTCCGCGTTATGTTCTTACCGTCTATTCCGCTGAGCCGTTTGCAGGCTACAGGTTCTGTGCAGACATCCCTGATGTTAACAACCTTAGCGAGCGCGCAAAACTTCTGCTCTCAGCAGTCACAAACCTATACGATTTTTATCCGCGGAACGCACTGAACAAAGGAATTCGCCAACTGACGCGTTTCGGCTTTAGCCCGACTGCGCAGGAACATTTGGCATTCCGTCGGCTCGATTACCTGAACTCATACGAGATTTGGCTTTCTTATATCCGCTACAACGACATCCATCAGGTAACAGGGGTAGATAAAGGTCCTGGTATCAGCGCTCTTGGGAGGGTGCGCTTCAAGTTACAGCAGAAGGAAATAGATACTCATCAGGAGCGCATAGTCGAAACGAAGGCGATGGAATGCCGTAGTCGTAGGCTCAAAGCGGTCGAGCCCGTTCCTCCGCACAAACGCGCACGACAATCTCAATGGTTGCCTGACATCTCTGTCTCTGAACTGCTCGCTCCTGTGCTCGAGGAAACGATTATGTTAAAAGCGGCGTTCATCATCGCCATCATTTCTCTCGTTATCTGGCTCTTCATCTATTCCCTTGCGTAATGTTAACTTTTCTGGTATTGATATGGTTTCCTATATCGTTACATATCTTTACGAGGACGAGCAACAGGCACTCAAACTAACTCTCATTGAGGCGGGCTATCCTTTGAAGGAGGCTGAATGTTCTACGGCGTTCTTTCAGGTAAAGACGCCGAAGTTATCTCTTTCTCTTTACCGCACAGGCAGACTTTTGTTGCAGGGTGATGATACGGAGCTCTTTCTGCATTCGTATCTGGAGGAACTCGTTGCGCGCCGATACACGATTATGAGCATCGGAACTGATGAATCGGGAAAAGGGGATTACTTTGGTCCTCTCGTCGTTGCTGCTGTGCGCATTTCACGGTTTGATGTTGAGACTCTGTTGCGGAATTCCGTTCAGGACTCCAAAGCGATGGCAGATTCTTCTGTCGTTGAGGTGGCGAAGATGATAGCTGAGGCTATTCCGCATAAGGTAATTGTTATCGGCAATAAAAAGTACAATGAGTTATATGAGAAAATCAGAAATGTCAACCAAATTCTCGTATGGGCGCACGCAACCGCGGCGGAAGCGTTGATTCTTCCAAATGAGCCCCAGCGAATAATCATTGACAGGTTCTCAAATCCTGTGCATTTGCAGTCACGCCTTAAAGAGCACAAGAACATTGACCTTATTCAAGTCGAAAATGGCGAAAGAGAACTGCCTGTCGCGGCGGCTTCAATATTAGCAAGGGCTGAATTTTTGAGCAGATTGAAGAACATATCTAAACGGTTCGGATTCGAGTTTCCAAAGGGGGCTGGGGCGAATGTCTTAGAAGCAGGACGAGAGTTTATAAAAAAGTTTGGGAGAGAGAGACTCGGAGAAGTCGCCAAACTCCATTTCAAAACTACACAAAAAATCAGCCAATAGAAACAATCTCGCTTTTCGCTTCTATTCTTTATTTTCAGGCAAAGCGCCACCATGCTTTGATACTAAGTGTAGGTCTTTCTCTTTTGAGCGCCTTATCCTCCTTTTTATCTTTTCGATTCGCTTTATAATCTTATGAGCAAGATTCCTTGAGTTTTCATCGAGATGAGAAACGCCAAGATAGGTTTTGAGGAAACGGAGTCCATCTGCTTTACTTACAGATGGGACACTTGCAGCAAGAGCAGATAAATCCTTAACAATCCATCTTGTTCTAACGGTTTTTCGTACATCGGCACGGTTCAAATCAAGGATAATGAATTCCCATCCTGAACCGGTTTCGACGACGAAGATATGGCACCCGTATAGGTCGCGATGAGAGACTCCGCCTTTGTGCATTTTCGCAAGCAGAGAAGCAAGGGAAACGATAAACGCGCATCGGGACTTGAAATCTTCTCCTGCCGAGGAATTTCCAAATCTCTGCGGGAAATAATGTTCAAGGCGCGGATGGTCGCCGACATCCTGAGTAACGAGGAATGAGCGCCGTTTCCAGAAGACCGTCTTGCTTCCAAACGCAATCACAGGAGTAGTCTTTATGTTCAATTCCGCAAGCCGCATAATCGCTTTCGCTTCGCCGTCTAACGAACTCACCTGCTTGGTGAATTTGAAGAGGGTGTTGAAGAAAGTCTTGAGCAGGTTGAATTCACCGCGCTTGATGTAAACTTTGCCGAAGCCTTCAATGTGGAGGAATCCAGTTGCGCGCTCCTTGCGAACGAATTTGACGGTTTTTTCAAACTGAAGATTCCAGACGGTCTCGAAATTAGCAGTCTTGAAAAACGGGGAATCTGCCTTCTCTTTCGCCAGAAAAAAATTGCCATTGTCTCTCTCAACGAAATATTCTTTTATCACTTCGTCTCCCAAACACGAATGGGCTCAACATTAACGCTTCCGTTAGGCTCTACTTTGACGAGCGCCGCTTTTGCATTATCGCTCATTCCTTCACCTGCAACGACGAAGATTGTGTTCCTTTCTTTTTTGAGATTCCAAACTCCGATGTGTCCCGATAAAACGACGCTAACATTTGAGCCGAGAAACTTCTGTTTCAGATATTCTGCGGCAGAAGGGCGGCCCATCGCATGGTCACTGTCCGGACGCGGGTCTTCAACGGGTTTGTGACAGAAGAAGAGAACCGCTTTTGCGGAGGAGTTTTCAAAAAGCGAAACGACCTTCTCCATTTCGAGTGAAGGGAAACAGGAAGGAAGAAACTCGTCTGCGTTGTTGAAGAAGATAAAAAGAACATCAGAATAAACGAAATGATAATTCATTGGCGCGAGTTGACGGCAGAACGCATCCGGAACCGATGAGTTGTAGTCGTGATTGCCAACGAGCGCATAAACAGGAAACGGCAATCTTGCGAGCGAGTCAGCGACTTTTTCAAGCATTGTCGAGTCGTTGCGAACGATGTCACCAAGAAGAACCACAAAGTCGGCTTTTGAGCGTTCAACAAGAGATATGAGTACTTGATTCATTCGGGTTATATCTTCTTGTGAACTGCATGCGAAATCCCCAAGGGCGATGAAACGGAACGATTCCTTATATGGTGAACGCACACGCACTGAGCCGCCCATCTCCGTTTCCAGCCTGATAACAGATTCCCCAGAACGAACAGAAGAAGACGAAACAATATCTCCACTAAAGTTGATTTCAGATGACGGATGGATGTTTTCTACAACGAGATTAAGATGCGATTTGCAATTTTCTATTGTGAGCGACGCGTTAGGCGCAAAGAGACGCAAAGTGAGAGGATTAGTCTTTCGGATTATCGCTCCGGAGCAAGAAAACACCGTCCCATCAGAAAGAGTCGCCGAAAGTATGGCTTCGGGACGTCTAAGACTTACAGGAGAGAATTTGAGATTGTGGATTACACTCCAAAGGAGAATCCCTACAAGCAAGCCACCTACAAAAAGCGCAGTAAATACGAGTATCTTCTTATGCATATCACTGACCTCCTTTCTGGTAGTATATTTTACTTTCAATGAGCGGATACCGTTATATAAATTTTGGAACGGTTTCCTTGAAAATAGACTATTATATCGGTAAAATCTGTATCTTTATCCGAAACAGGAGGTCGTTATGCGCAGGATTCTGTTTTGGGTGCCGGGACTCGATTTGCCAATCTATGCTTACGGCTTTATGCTGATGTTGGGTTTTATCTTCGGAATTCTTCTTGCATCCAAACGGGCGAAAAAACGCGGAATGAATCCTGAAATTATTACCGACCTTGCGCTATACCTTGTCGTATTCGGTGTCTTAGGTGCTCGCATATTCTATGTTATAGAGTTTAATGACACATTCAGTTTCGCAATTTTTAACATCTTTGATGGCCGTCTTTCTTTGATAGGGCTCGGTATCGGCGTTGTAGTCTCATCGCTTCTTTTCAAATACAGAGAAAAAATCAATCCATTTAAGCGGTTTCATCCGTTCAATGCGAAAACGGTTATATTCTTTACTGCAATTGGTCTCCTTATCACACTATCTGCGGGGAGATTTTTTTACATCCTTACAGATTCGTCCGTCTTGTATCATAGGGTGCTCATTCGCCCATACGAAAAGTTCTATCCTGACACTATAAAAAGGATACCAAGAGGTGGTATGCTCACAGAAGTAGGAGTAATCTCGGATAAGAATAGTCCTGATTACGGCACGGAAGCGGAATACAGAAGACTCTATACAGCGCGGATGTATGATTACGATAGTTTGAAAGAGGCTAATCCGCATTACGAAGTATATCCTGCGTGGGATTTCTCGGTTTTTGAAGTCTGGAAAGGCGGGCTTGTTTTTTACGGAGGCATCATTGGCGGAATCATTGGAGGACTCCTGTTCGCTTTTAGAAGACGAATACCGTTCTTTGAACTCGCAGATGTTGTTGCGCCTGCGATTATGTTAGGTCTTGCATTCGGACGAGTTGGTTGCACAATGAACGGTTGCTGTTGGGGGAAGATTCCTGATAAGTTCGTTACGAAACCCGTCTCCAAAGAAAATGAAGTGCTTATTGGAAGGACCATTCCCATACTATCATATCTTACTATCCGCTTTCCGCCTCCGAAAACGGAAGAGTTCCAAACGACCGAAGGTATAGTGAGAAAAGAGATAATTCCAGAGTCCCCTGTTCACGAAGCGCAGAGGAGTGCAGGACTAATATCCGAGAATGAATGGACGCTTCCCGTTTATGCTACCGAGCCGCTTAATATCGTTAAAGCGCTTCTTCTCTGTTTGTTGGTTCTAATCTACGGGCGGAAATGGAAAAAATACAGAGGAGATGAGATTCTCTTTCTTGGAGTAATTTACCCGATTGGTAGATTCTTGACGGAATTCTTACGCGGAGACAACAAACCTGAATATCTTTTCGGTTTGACAGTTTCACAGTCTGTTGGTATATTCGTTGCATTTGGCTGTCTTACTTTCTGGATGCTGCGCAGAAGGTGGCTAAAAAAGAGAACTATCGCAGCGGAGAAATAGGTATGGATGTTTTTGATGCGATTAGGTGGCGGCGTTCGGTTCGTTCTTATGTGTCGGAAGCCAAGATTGATGAGTGGAAATTGAACAGGTTGCTTGAAGCGGCAAGGCTTGCGCCTTCAGGAAAAAACAGGCAGAAGACTCGGCTCATCGTTATTCAGGACGAGGAGCGCAAGAGAAGATTAGCGGATTTGTGTCATCATCAGAAGTTCGTAGCGGAGGCGCCGCTTGTTATCGCCGCCGTCAGTGTTGAACCAAACGCAAAGATGGGTTCAGGTACTCCTGCGCACCGCGTTGATGCAGCGATAATGCTTGAGCATATCGTACTCGAAGCGGTCGAGTTGGGACTCGGAACTTGCTGGATTGGTGCATATGATAAAGAGAGATTGTCCGAGTTCCTCAATGTTCCGAAAAACTGCGAATTGATAGCGCTTCTTACAGTAGGTGTGCCGAAGGACGGTTGGTATCTGCGCGAGCCTGATAGGCTACCGCTTGAAGAGATTCTCTTCTACGAGAGATTCGGGCAGAAGAAAAAGGAAGGAAAATAGGGGATATAGGATATGGCGAGGTTTGCACAAGAAGGATTGACTTTTGATGATGTTTCGTTACAACCCTGTTATTCAGAGGTATTGCCGAAGGATGCTGACACATCAGTACAGTTGACTCCATCAATACGGCTTTCGATTCCGCTTGTGAGCGCGGCGATGGACACTGTCACGGAATCGCGCTTAGCAACCGCTTTGGCACAAGAAGGCGGTATCGGAATCATCCACAAGAACCTTTCTATTGAGCAGCAGGCCGCCGAAGTCGAGCATGTAAAGCGCTCTGTTCACGGAGTTATTTTAGACCCTATTACCTTGCTTCCTGACCGTTCGATTCGTGACGCCAAAAGGATTATGCAGGAGCATCAGATTTCAGGATTGCCTGTTGTCAATCGCCGCGGGAAACTCGTCGGAATCATCACTCGGCGTGACCTGCGGTTCCTCGAAGATTCGGATGTCAAAGTCTCGGATGTGATGACGAAGCGACATTTGGTAACCGCTCCGCCGAACACTACCATCGAGGAAGCGCGTAAGATTCTTCATTGTCGTAGAGTCGAAAAGTTGCTTCTTGTTGATAAAGATGGCACTCTGCGCGGGCTTATCACAATGAAAGACATAAACAATATGGAAGCCTATCCGCAAGCTTGCCGCGACGGAGCGGGTAGACTGCGCGTAGGCGCTGCTATTGGTCCGTTTGAGTTGGAACGCGCGGAAGCGCTCGTCTCGAAAGGTTGTGACCTACTCGTCATTGACACGGCACATGGACACACGAAGAATGTCATAGAGACGGTAAAGCAACTAAAAGCGAAACTCAATGTTGATGTAGTTGCAGGCAATGTAGCGACAGAAGAAGGCGTCAAGGCACTTGCGGATGCAGGTGCCGATATTGTCAAGGTCGGTGTTGGTCCTGGCTCTGCCTGCACAACGAGAATAGTAACTGGTGTAGGCACACCACAATTATCTACGCTTTTCGAGTGTGCGAGTTACGCACGCAAACGGGGGATCAAGATAATAGCAGACGGTGGCATCCGTTGCTCAGGCGATATTGTTAAGGCGCTTGCAGCAGGTGCACACGCTGTTATGCTCGGTAACTTGCTTGCGAGTACTGACGAAAGTCCAGGGATGGTTGTCATATATGAAGGCAGGCGGTTCAAAACTTACCGTGGAATGGGCTCACTCGAAGCGATGATGCGCGGTTCCGCTTCACGCTACGGCAAAGAGGGAATCCCTCCGTCGAAATTGGTTCCGGAGGGGGTCGAGGGGCTCGTTCCTCTGCGTGGCTCGTTGAGCGAACTCGTCACGCAACTTATTGGTGGTTTGCGTTCAGGGATGGGTTACTGCGGTGCCAAGGATTTAGAAGAACTTCACCAAAAGGCGGTATTCGTAAAACTAACGACTGCTTCTCAACGAGAGAGCCTACCGCACGATATAATCATCACAAAAGGCTCTCCTTGGATGACGGAGCAATACCGCTCAACCTAAATGCGGTATTCTTCGGGATTGGTCTTTTCCTTCACGACACTGATTTCTCGGCTTTCTCCGCCTCTTTCGAGTTTGAACGGAACAGGCACACCGTAAGGCGAATCGCAGTATCCCGCGGTGATTTTAAGCGCCCAGGCAAGCGTCTCTCCGTCAGTTTCGCCGAAAAGAAGCGCGGTAGGACCCATAACCCCGATAGGCTCGACTCTTACCGCGTAGTCAGGTCGGAGTTCGTCAAGGATTCTGTTTTCAGACTCGTCGCGTCCGACGACCAACTTCGTTTCTCGGTTTAGTCTGAAATGGCGCCCGATTCTTAAAAGTCCGATTTCGGCGATTGAGCGATACTTGTGAATCAACAGGTCTTTCAAGCGGCGTGAGTAATTCTCGTCAGTCAGAAGACAGCCACCCGCAGGCTGCGGATATTCCTTGATTTTTAGTTCTTTCGCGAGCATCAACTGTCGTCGTCTGCTTCGTCCCCTTATGTCCTGTAACTTTCCTCTGTCAACCAAGCCTTTCTGCTCGGCGACTGTCTGAGGTAACAGTTTCGCCGACAAAGGTCTTAAAATGTATCCAACAAGTCCAGATTCTCTTTCCAAAAGGAGAAGAGTCCGATAGAACTGTGTCATCGGGCGCTGTCCGACAACCTCACCTGTCGAGATGAAATCGGCGCCTGAAGAACGCATCAGTTCTCCTGCCTTTTTGAACATCATAATCTTACAATCAATGCAAGGATTCATATAACTGCCAAAACCAAACTTCGGTGACTTAACCATCTCAACCGCCTCGGCAGTCAAATCAATACAGGTTAACTCCACTCCATAACGCTCTCTGATAAACGCTTTCGTCTCGTCAACAGTCCGCCTATGCCTTAGTGGAAAGAAGACCGAAAAGAACCGCACGGGAAGAACCTCAACGCCGAGGCTTTCAAGCAGTTTGAGAGAGACAAGCGAGTCAAGTCCGTCTGAGAAAAGATGAATACACTTTGCCATAAAGGGTTTCTCCTATGGAGTAATCTATCGTTTGAACTACCGTTTTTCCCTCCGAGGGACTCGGACTAAATTACCACTATAAGACATCTTTTTCAAAGAAAAAAACAGGCGTCATAAGGGTTGAAGGGTTTGGGTTTTTTTGATACGATTCTTTCAGATTGGTCTGGGTGGATTGTGAACGAGATGTTTCCTCAGAAACTGCGTGAGGTTTTATGTATTTATCCTTATAGACGTGAGAAGATTCACACGAATTTTCTCCCGCCAATTGGACTCGAACACATCGCTTGCGTGGTCGCTCCATATGCGCACAAAACGACCATCATTGATATCCGTTATGAACCATATCCTATCAGTCAGTATATAAACGCATCCACTGATTTGATTCTTTTAAGCCTCAATTGGCGCAACGAGCGCTCGTTTTTTATTGATTTCATCAATCGTCTGCCGAGACACATCGTCACCGTGGTTGGCGGTAGATATGCGACAGAGGCGGTTGAAGAACTGTTTAACTGGTGTCCGAACATAAGTGCGATTGTTCGCGGCGACGGCGAGGAGACGATGCGGCGCATAATAGAAAGCGGCAGTTTCAAGAATGTGCCTTGCGTCTCTTATCGCGAAAACGGAAGAATAATTCACAACCCGAACGCGCCGCTTCCACCTGTTAGCGATGATATCTATCCGCGCCGAGATTTGCGTCGCTATAAATATACCATCTGTCCTGGCGGTTTTGAGTCAGGCGTAAAAATTGATATGGTTGCATCGTCGCGTGGCTGTCCATACCGTTGCAAGTTCTGCACATTCAACACTAATCCATTTGGGCAAAAACGCGATTGGAGCGCCCGTTCTCCCGAATCCGTCGTCAAGGAACTGAAAGAAACAGACGCTGAAATCATTGCCTTCAGCGATGATAACTTCACTCACGATATGGACAGAGTCGGGCGAATCTGCGACCTCTTACTAATGGAGAAGATAAAGAAAATTTACATCTTCAATGCGAGAGTGGAGATTGCGAAAAGACCTGATGTGTTGGCGAAGATGTACAGAGCAGGGATGCGCATTCCTCTTATCGGGCTTGAATCTTGCTCCGATTCTACGCTTCGCCAACTCTCAAAAGGGTTCACTACCGATGATGTGAGACGGTATTTTAGTGTTCTGCGTCGTTTTGGATTCTTACTCCATACCTGTTTCATCGTCGGAAATATCGGAGAGACAGAAGAGGATATGTTGCATATTTCGGATTTCGCGAAAGAAATAGGCGTAGACAGTCTTTCGGTGCAGAGGTTGCGAGTTGAAAGGTTCTCTCCACTGAAAGAGATTGTTGAAAAAACAGAAGGCTATCATATCCGCGAAGGAGAAATGGGAATCGTCTATTCTGACACGCTTTCTCCAAAGCATCTCAAAAAGATAGGGCGGAAAGTCATGCGCAGGTTTTACCTGCCATTTCACATTTTCTCAGTGGTGCACAAACTCTACCGATGTGGAATAGGCAGACCGCGTGTTCTGGTTGCTGCGATTGCCGATATGGTGACCCGTTGGTTACCGAACCGCAAATCGCGTGTAGAGGCTCGTATGTCACGCCTTCACAAAATCAAATGTTAAGATGAGAATGCAGGAACAGGTTCCGATTTCGGATTGTAGATTTCCTTAGGAGCACCGAGACACATCGCGAGAATCTGAGAAAGATAAACAACAGGCAGTATTTTGAAACCGGACCCTTCTCTTTCGAGCCGTTTCTGGAGATTCTTGATATTGTCATAGCAGAGCGGACAAAGAGTAGCAATCAGTTCCGCACCGTTCAGCGATGCACTTTTTACGATTCGTCTAACGCGTTCAAGTGGAATAGTGGGGTCTTTTACGCGCAGATATGAACCACAACATTCGTTTTTCATCGGGTATTCCGTACAAATAGCGTCTAATTGTCCAAGGAGTTGTTCAATAGCGTTTGGCATTTCGATTTCGCAGGAAGCAGCGTTTCGAGGGCGTGAGTGTAGACATCCATAGTAGACTGCTATCCGCATTCCATTGAGACGATGCTTCGCAGATTTCACGAACCTCTCATATCCGATGACATCTCTAAAGAATCCGATAACATCGAGAACATCAACATCGCCGAGAGAGAATTTCGTCTTCTCTTCGAACATAAACTCGTTGATTTTGTTAAGAGAATCAGGGTTGTTCCGAAGGAAATCTAATACCTGTTTCAGAGTGTTATAGCAGATAGAGCAAGGAGCAACGATGGCTTTTTTGGATGCTTCTTTTGCACGAATGAGATTTCGAACGGATGCGAGATGATAGACGAGAACATCCTGCTGTAGAGAAAAGACGGTGCCACAACAATTCCATTTAGGCAGTTCTTCAAGATGAAAATCGAGCGCATCACAGACGAAGAGGAACGATTTTTCAAGTTCTGCTGCACCGTTTTTCAGCGTGCAACCCGGATAATAAGCAAGTTCTTTCACCTGATAGTTAATCACAGGCTATTTCTCCTAATCGGTTCCTGCCTTATGTTCCAATCCAAGACAACGGGTATAAACTCCAAAAAACAGAAAGTCTACCCAGTGTATTTGCGGAAAGCAGCGATAAGCGTGATAGGAGGCAACTCTGAATAGGCTTCTGGTTTTATGGTCTCGGGCTTGATATGGTCTATGTTTCTACGCAGTATAAGCGCTCTCGCCGCTTCCATAATTGCTGAAATTCGTAGCCCTCTCGGACAGCGCGTATCACAGGTAAAGCAGGCGGCGCACAACCAAATAGTATTTGATTCGAGTATTGAAGAATCACTCTTCTGCAGTCTGTAGACAACCTTGCTTGGCGGAACATCCATCATCTCGATTATTGGACAACCGCTTGAACAGGTGCCGCACTGATAGCAAGAACGAAGATTCACTCCGCTTATCTTCTCGATATTTTCCCGCAAACTCATAATCTTCTCCTCGCTAATTCTTCTGTGAAATAAGTGCCTTACCGCACTCGAGCCCTTTGTTGAACGCTTTTGTGTTCAGTTCGAGAAACTTCTTCGGAACCGCTTCGAGAACGCTCCTGCGCATCGCTTCCTCGCTGACTTCCCCGCTTATCGCTGTGAAGAAGCCTAACATAACCACATTTGCTACGACCTTATTGCCTAATTCTTCGGCGAGCTTCGTCGCTCGGATGGGATAAACTCTTACGGTAGGCGGGAGATTAGATACCTTGACAAGGTCAGGGTCGTAAATGAGAGCACCATCTTTTTTAAGAAGAGGAGAGTATTTGTTGAAAGCATCTTGCGAGAGCGTTACAAGAACATCCGCTTCAATGACGAAGGGATAGTCAATCGGCTCGTCGGAGATGACGACTTCTGCGGCACAGTAGCCGCCTCGCGCTTCTGGACCATAAGACTGCGTGAAAGTAGCGAATTTCTTATCATAAAATACAGCAGCGCGACCGACGATGAATCCACTTAATATGATTCCCTGTCCACCGAATCCTGAGAATTTTACCTGATGGATTTTCATCTTGTCTGCTCCAACGATTTATCCATAAAGTTCTTCATCGTTTCAAGGAAACTCGGACGCTCACGGTCAACGAACTTACCGCAGATGATTGGCTTTCCGCTAAAGTCTATGTCGGCTTTAAATGGGTCAGGATTCTCTTCAACGACCGCATACTTCTGGAAATAGCGCATCATATCGAGCCCTTTGCCGATCCTGCTGTGTCGCCCAAACAGTTCAGGACAAGGCGAGATGACTTCAATGAAGCAATAGCCTTTCTTAACGAGAGCCTCTTTTATTGAATCCTTGAGACGGCGCGTGTGAAGAGTCGTCCAGCGTGCGACATAAACTGCTCCGGAAGAAACGGCAAGATGGGGAAGATTGAACGGCATTTCGTAGTTGCCATAAGGCGTGGTCGAGGCATAGGTGCCGAGCGGTGTCGTCGGTCCGACCTGACCTCCTGTCATACCGTAGATGAAGTTATCAATACAGATGACATTTAGGTCAACATTACGGCGTGCAGCGTGAATAAAATGGTTGCCGCCAATCGCTACGAGGTCGCCGTCGCCCGATATTACGACGACAGTCAATTCCGGATTAGCGAGTTTGAGTCCAGTGGCGAACGGAATAGCACCACCGTGCGTAGTATGGAAACTGTCAAACCGCAAGTAACCTGCTACTCGTCCTGAACATCCGATGCCGCTTACGACGGCAAGTGTATTTGGGTTCAGTTTGCCCTGTTTTATTAGGTCGTCAACCGCCGATGCAAAAACATTCATCGTCGTTCCGATTCCACATCCAGGACAGAAAATATGCGGAAAACGCTCTATCCGCAAGTACTTATCGAGCGGATGACTCTCTTTCACCTCCGCTGCTTCTGGTTTTTCCCCTGCCATAATATATGTCTCCTACATCTTCACTTTCAACTTTGCTCCTGATGCATCAAGAATGCTTTTGGTAATCTCTTCAATCTCATACAATCCACCGCCTGCGTGTCCGCAAAGAACCGTCCTCGCCTTTCCCCTTGCGCACCGCTCCACTTCGTAAAAGATTTGTCCTAAGTTCATCTCGACGACACAAAAACCACTAACTTTCTCTGCAAGTTCTTCGATGAGCCATTCAGGGAAGGGCCATACTGTAATAAGGCGCAGATGACCCACCTTTACTCCTTGTCTGCGTGCCTCTTCTATTGCAGGTTTTACGAACCTTGATGTCATTCCGAATGTAACAATGATAACATCCGCATTATCAGCATCGGTAAGGCTATATCGAGCGATTTTTTTGGCATTGTTGCGAATTTTGGCGACGAGGCGCTTTACGAGTCTTTCTTGCGCCTCGGCACTCATCTGAGGATAACCTCGCTCATCGTGCGTCAGTCCTGTGGTGTGGATGTAGTATCCATCTCCGGCTTTTACAAGGTCGGGAACGAGGGAGCCGTCGTAGGGTTTATACGGCAAGAAATCGTTCGTTGGTCGTTTTGTGTATTTTCGTGGAACAAGACGCGCCTCTATCTCTTTCGCAGGTGGAACAATGACCCTTTCTGTCATATGTCCGATGAGTCCGTCTGCGAGAACTATGACAGGCACACGATACTCTTCAGCGAGATTGAACGCATCAATCATTAAGTCGAAGCACTGTTGTGCCGATGATGGCGCAAGCGCAATTATCTCGTAATCTCCGTGGCTTCCCCATCTCGCTTGCATAACATCCGCCTGCGCCCATAAAGTCGGTAACCCTGTTGAAGGCCCTGCTCTCTGCACATTAACTACAACACAAGGCACTTCCATCATCGCGGCAAGTCCGATTGCCTCCATTTTAAGCGACATCCCGGGACCACTCGTCGCAGTCATCGCCTTCACACCGCCCCAAGAGGCTCCAATCACAGCGAGCATTGAGGCTATCTCGTTTTCCATTTGGATAGCGATACCTCCAACGAGAGGTAGACGAGCGGATAACCTCTCGGCGACTTCACTTGCGGGAGTTATCGGATACCCTGCGAAGAATCTACAGCCGGCTGCGATTGCGCCTTCCGCAATCGCAATATCACCCTGCCAAAAGTTCATCCCTTCAAGTATCACACGCTGTTGCATATTCTTTCCTCTTTCCTCAAACCGTCTTGTCACAGATTTTTCTTATTCTTGTTATTCTTGTATCGCTACGGTGTAAATGGCAAAATCAGGGCATATGATACTGCATAAGCCGCAATTGACACATCCGTCAGGTTTTGCCACCTCAGGTGGATGGTAACCTCGCGCAGTCAGTTTTGGCGATTCAATAAGCACCTTCTCAGGACAGAATTCAATGCAGTAACCGCATCCTTTACAGCGTCCTTCAATGATTATAACCCGCCCCCGTTCGACTTTTATCTGGTCTGCATCAAGTGGCTTGCGCCACAACTTAAGTGCCATACTCTATGACCTCCATCAAATCTTTTTTATTCTTATCGAATTTGACCCACATTTGGCACAGACTTTCTCTTCATAATATGTTCTCGAATCAATCATTTCAGTCTTCAAGGCTCCGCATCTCATACAGACTAACTGGGCTTTATACTTCTCTTCCGAAGACTTTTGTCTTTCTTCTTTTTCTTCTGGTTTACTCGAAGGATTATTATTCATACTGTCTTTCTCCTTCTATTCCTCTCCTGCTACAGATACCTTGTCGAGTCTGCCTATCTGTTTCAAGAACTTATCAACATAATCGGCTGTGGCTTTTTGCGCCTGCTCTATCTCCTCTTTCGTAACAGTCTTTCTAAGCGCTTCCATCGCCTCCATCACCTTCGCAAACCGTTCCCCTTCCGCAGCACTTATCCATTCAAGTTGTAACCTTTGCGGTCTTATTCCCCACTTTTCGAGTCTGTCCCACATCGCCTGAACTCGTCGAAAAGTGTTCCTGTTGGCGTTTATATAGTGGCAGTCAGCAAGGTGGCAACCGCTCACAAGCACTATCGGTGCTCCCAATCTGAATGCGTAATACACGAAATTCGGAGAGACTCGGGCTGAACACATCGTCTTTATTAACCGCACACTTGGAGGATACTGAAACCTTGAAACACCGCAGTTATCCGCTCCTGCGTAAGAGCACCAGTTGCAAGCGAAGGCAAGCACTTTTTCTTGCGGATTTTCTAACAACGCCGCCTCTATCTGTTCAAGGATTTGTGCATCTGTGAAATGGCGTATGTCAAGAGCACCAAACGGGCATTCCGCGGCGCATCCACCACATCCTGCACAAAGCGCTTCAATAATGATAGGAGGTTCTCCCTTCGTCCATTTAATAGCACCATAGGGGCAGACACCCGCGCACCGTCCGCACCTTCTACAGAGTTCCAAGTCAATTTTAGGTTTTACTGCGCCAACTTTGACTCTTCCCGTCGCCATCAACCGCATCGCTCTCGATGCAGCCGCAGACGCTTGTGTAACCGAATCCTTCACATCCTTCGGACCTTCCGCACAACCCGCAAAGAATACTCCTCCTGTCGGTGCATCTACAGGTTGCAGTTTTGGATGCGCTTCCATAAAGAATCCGTCTTTTGTGTAGGAAAGTGACAGAAGCCGCTTGACCACATCATTCTCTTTCCGTGGAACCAGTCCAACAGAAAGCACTACCATATCCGCGTAATACTTTTTGACACCACCGTTATCACAATCCTCAGCGTGAATAATTAAACTCTTCGTCTCGGGGTCTTCTTCAATATAACCAGGCATAGAATGTATGTAACGGACACCCGCCTTTCGACTCCTGTCGTATAAATCCTCAAATCCCTTGCCGAAAGCCCTTATGTCCATATAAAAAACTTTCATCTCTACATCAGGATAATGGCTATGAATCAAAAGCGTGTCTTTAACAGTGTTCATACAGCAGATATTCGAACAGTATGGCTTTGACATTCCTCGTTTGGAGCGAGAACCGATACACTGAATAAACGCTACCGACTTTGGAGTCTTTTTGTCGCTTAAACGAACGAGATGTCCACCCGTAGGGCCACCTGCATTAATGAGCCGCTCGAATTCCATACTCGTGATGACATTCTCATACCTCGTGTAGCCATACTCTTCAAGGACGGAAGCATCAAACGGCTCCATTCCTGTCGCAACAATGATTGTCCCAACCTCTATGTCTACGAAAGAATCCTTTGCAAAAAAGTTAATGCATCTCTTTTCGCAAGCTTGATAACACTTGCCGCAAGCGATGAAACCACGACATTCATCCATCTTTATCAGATAAGAAGAAGGAACGGCTTGAGGAAACGGCTGATAGATTGCTTTTCGTGTAGAAAGCCCTAAGTTGAACTCATCAGGGGCAGTTTCAGGACAGACTTTAGCACATTCACCGCAAGCAGTGCATTCCTTCTCGTTAACATACCTCGCCCTGCGTTTTATTCTCACCTTAAAGTTTCCGATGTATCCATCAACATTGATTACTTCGCTCATCGTCATCAGTTCAATTCGGGGATGCCGACCGACATCCGCCATCTTCGGTCCGAGTATTCATATCGAGCAGTCTATCGTCGGGAAAGTCTTGTCAAGTTGTGCCATAATTCCGCCAATTGAAGGCTCCTTCTCGACAAGATAGACTTTGTAACCTGCGTCCGCAAGGTCAAGAGCAGCGCTTATTCCTGCAACCCCGCCACCGATGATAAGTGTAGACTGCTTAACTGAGACAACGAGGTCTTCCTGCGGTTCGAGGAGTGCCGCCCTCGAAACAGCCATTCTCACAAGGTCTTTCGCCTTTTGGGTTGCTGCCTCAGGCGCGCCTTCATGTACCCAACTACAATGCTCACGCAAGTTCGCCATTTCAAGAAGATACGGATTCAATCCCGCACTTACAAGCGTTGCTCTGAAAATTGGCTCATGCATACGCGGTGAACAGGACGCCACAACCACACGGTTGAGCCGATGCTCCCTGATTGCATCCCTAATCTGTTGCTGACCCGGCTCAGAACAGGTGTATTTATTCGCAACAGTGTAGACAACATTTGGCAGTGTAGCAGCAAACTCGGCAACCGACGGACAGTTTACAACTCCGCCTATGTTCGTTCCACAATGGCAGACAAAAACTCCGATTCTCGGCTCTTCTTTAGCCAACTTCTATCACCTCCTTTATCCTTTTACTCCTTCCCTTGTCCCCTCCTCTCTTTTCTTCTCTTCTCCGCGCAAATAACGGTCAAGTATCCCATCTATCTTAACTCTGTGGAACCCTTTTCCAAGTATCTCAGGGGGCGCTCCGTAAGCAAGTGCGAATAACTGCGAGATAAAAAGAACAGGAAGACCAATCTTCTCCTGAACGAGATAAGATTCGAATGCGGAGAAACAGAACGGACAAGCGCAGGCAATCGCGTCAATGGCACCGCAAGCCATAATCCTCTCAACTATTGTTTTGGTCATATCCAACGCTACTTCATCGTCAAGAGAGCCTTTGCCACAGCAAGATGCTTTTGAATCATAATTAAGAGGAGTTGCACCGAGTAGCCTGACGAGTCTCTCCATAAACTGCGGATAGCGCACCGAATCAGGTTTCATTATGGCAGACGGCTTTAAGAGATGACAACCATAGAAGCAAGCGACACGCAGACCTTCAAGCGACTGCTTAATAGGAGATTTCAGACGGTCTTCGGGAAGAGATTCAAGGTATCTTATGAAATGGCGCACGGAGACTTCTCCTTCGAGTTTTAAGCCGTCTTTTTCGAGACGCTTGTTTACGGCAAGTTTCGCATCGTCATCGTTGGAAAGAATATGAACTGCCTCAGAAAGGGTCGTATTACAACCTGAACAAAGGGGGACGATTTCAGCCTCCTTTGAAATTTTCTGAGCGGAAGCCAAATTCCTACCTGCAATCGTAAGCCACAGATTCTTTGAATGGCTGCGATACATAACAGGGTCAGGACAACAGACGAATTTAGCGCCGTCAATCATTGGTGTTCCGAGTTTCTGTAAAACGAATCTCGCTGTTGCCTCGACCTGCGGGTAGCGGGTTGAAATAAGACATCCTGGGAAGAGGATAACAGCGCCATCTGCCATTATGGTCATCCTTCAAAAATACAAGAAGGCAGAGCGCCAGGCTCTGTAAAATCGGCAAGTCCAAGCGCCTCGCGGCGGGCTTTGAGAGAACGGGCAACCTGTGTGGAGACCCCACTTTTGTTTACGGCTTCAACTACCGCTCTGATTCTATCAGGCGACTTGCCCCTTGCGACAGCGAGATTACGCAGATAAGTGATGGCCTCGTGCGGTTTGACATCCTGCGGACAAAACTCATCACAACTAAAGCATACCGCGCACAGCCAGATTGGAGAATCGTTGTTGTGAACAAGTGGTTCGTAATCGTCTTCAAGATACGATAAGACTATTTTACGAGGGTTAAACACAGGCTTACGAGATGCAACAGGACATATCCCAACACATTTTGAACACTGATAACAGAGCCCTACCGCCTCCTTTGAAAGCGGCGACGGAGCTGGCACGCCTCTCTCATCTGCCATCTTAAAAATCCACCATTTACTACTGAAATAAGAATAGAAAATCAGACTTGATAGTCAAGCATTATATAGTTTTTTGTAAGCCTTGCATCCTTGTCTTTTGAGTTATACAATTAATTTTTCCTTGGCACTCTATTAAGGGAGGGTTCGGAATGAGGATTTTTTTCGTGGGGGTTATAGTAGGAGCGATAATTACAGCTGTGGTAGCGGCGTCTTTATACTTCAATCTCATGCAGAAGAAAGCAAGAGAGGCGGAAAGTAAGGTGACGCTTTTGGAGAACGAGATTAAGAATAAAGAAAAAGAGGCAAAAGATAGTTTGGAAAAAGTGATTGCGGAGCGGGACAATCTCCGCCGTGAAGTTGAGGATTTGAAAGCGGAAAATAGCCATCTCGAGGAAGAAGCGAAAAAAAGAGCAGAACAGTTAGCGGAGTTGAAGAGAGTCCTCGACGATATTAAAAAGAAGACCGCTTCTGAGCCTGAAAATGCGCCTGTGGACGAAAAAACGGCGGAAGAGCAGAAACGAATGGGAGAGTTACAAAAGAGAATAAAGGAGATTATGGAAAAATCTCTCGTTATAGGAAACGAGTTGCCTGATTCTGTCGTGAAGGATTTGGATTTAAGCGAGACGCAGAGGTTAGCGGTTAACGATGCTCTTAAAGACGAGGCGAGCAGAATGAGCGGTGCGTTAAAGGAGTTCATTAAAAACAACTCGAAGATTGCGCCTGACGAGGTTGATAAGATGGATTTTGCGAAACTCGTGATTAACGCAGTCACGGCGATAATGGATGATGTTTCGAAATTACAAAAGATAGGTGAGGATAAGGAACTCGCACAAAAGGCGATGGAAGGGAAATTCGATTTGATTGAGTATTTGGGCAAGAATAGTCCAACGGTCAAACTCGGCTACGCCCTTTACAAAGAGCGGAGGAAGACGATTGATGAAATAAGCCGTCATCTTACTTCTGAACAGACGAAGAAGATAAATGAGACATATCTTCGAGATGACATATATACTTTTCCACCGCATATGCCGTTGAGTTTCTACGGCACCGATTTTTCCAAACTCGAAGAATAAACTGTTATAAACCGAAAGACGATTCCCTTTGGAAACGAATCCGCAGACGGACTATTCATCGTCTGAAACAGAATGTTTTTTATTTGTCGGTGAGGTCAACTACCCACCAGAAAGCAGCGGTCCCTCAGGTACTGCAAGTTACACGGCCAATTCCGATGCTTTTTGCTCTTGAGTCAAGAAGTACCGAGTTGTTTGTGAGATTGTTTATAACTTCACTTGCGCTGTAATTACTTGGCAACCGTCCTCCTGCTTCACCACACCAACTATTGTATAAGCCGCTTAAGCGGGTGTTTGGCGTTCCATCATAGTTTGGACCATAGGTATAATTTATTGATTGTGCGATGGAATCAAGGTGTTGCGCATATCTTTTAGCAACATCAGCAATCGCGTCTTTCCATTCCAAAGAGCCCCGACCGTTCTGTGCTCGGTAATCGTTGATTGCTTTTGCAAGGTCTGCAGGAGAAACAGACTTATCCTTGCTTTTTCCGCCTGAACAACCGACCGTAAGAAGAACAATCATCAGAGAGCATAAAAACACTCTCATAACGGCTCCTCCAAAACCCACTATAAAACTATACAACGAATACCCGAAACTTGCAATAAGTAAACAAAAAAATCTATGATGAGCAGAGTTCACTTTTTCGGAAAACATTTTCATTAACATTCTTAATATCCGTCTGGAGATATTCGATCAAGTAACTATGGGATTTGAATAATTGCGGTTTTGGGGTATAATTTCAGAAGGGGTAGTTGTCGGGACTGGACTATGTTGGCGTTGGTCAACCTGCTTATTTTGTGTTCGTTCGTGTTTTCGTCGTTTTGTGCTGATGTAGTCGTTTTGGTCAACGGCGGACGGGTTGTAGGTAGGGTCGTTGAGAACAACGACAAGAAGGTCATTGTGCAGGTTCGGTGGGGCACGGTTGAAGTGCGTAAAGAAGACATTAAACTCGTAATTATCACAGGAGTTGACGAATTAGAAGAAGAACTGAAAAAGGAGGAACAGAAAAAAGAAGAGACAAAAAAAGAAGAGAGTCCGAAAGAAGAGAATCCAAAAGAAGAGACTCCGAAGAAAGAAGAGACCAAACCAGAGCAACAGGTGAAACCCGAGTCTAAACAAGAAGAGACCGAGCCGAAACAAGAGGAAGAGCAACCGTTGACGGAGGAGGAGCGTAAGCGGCTCGATAACTTGATTATGCAGATTGGTCATCCTGATGCGGGCATAAGGAGAATGGGGAGACTCGGATTGATAAATTTTGGGAGGCGCGCAGTTCCGCGTCTCATCTCTGCGCTTTCAGACGGCAACTACTGGAGGCGAATGAACGCCTGTGACATTTTAAGGGAGATTGGAGATTCACGCGCTCTCGTTCCACTTCTTTCAAGACTGAAGGATGAGAATCTCTATGTTCGGATAGCGGCGAACAATGCGCTCGTAAAACTTACAGGAAAAAGGAGCTTATCATACAATCCTGAAAATCCGACGGATGATGGAGTGACGGAATGGCTTTCGATTGTTGACGAGTTGACGAAACCGAAGCCCGAAGAAGGTGGAAAATGAGTTCTGAACTTTTCGAGATTTCTGACAACAAGCGCGATAAGCAAGATATCGTTCCTCTTGCAGAAAGGATGCGTCCGAGAAGTTTCGATGAGTTCTTTGGACAACAACACATTCTTGGCGAGTTTGCGCCATTAAGGCGGCTTATTGAGGCGGACAGGATTCCATCAATCATACTCTGGGGACCGCCTGGCTGCGGCAAGACTACCATAGCGCACCTTATCGCGAATATTACGAAAAAACGGTTCATCGCGCTTTCCGCGGTAACCGCATCCGTCTCTGACATCAGAGAAATCGTAGAATCAGCGAAAAAATATCCTAAAGGCAGCAATCTTATCCTTATAGATGAGATTCATCGTTTCAATAAGGCACAGCAGGGCGCTCTTCTTCCGCACATCGAAAACGGCACGCTGATTCTTGTTGGCGCAACGACCGAGAATCCTTCATTTGAGGTTATCGCTCCGCTTCTGTCTCGATGCAAGGTCTATCAATTGCGGAAACTGACCGATGATGAGGTAGCGACTATCGTTAACCGTGCACTTGTTGACTCACACGGACTTTCAGGCAAACTCAGACTCGAAAACGATGCTCTTTCTTACCTCTGTGCCTATGCGGACGGAGATGCTCGAGTTGCGCTTAATCTACTCGAAATGGCTTCAAATTGCGCGGAGACTGAAAAGCGTGACTGTATTACAATAGACGATATAAAGAAGGTTGCACAAAAGAAGACACTTTTGCACGATAAAGACGGGGACTACCATTACGACTTAATCTCTGCGCTACATAAATCTATTCGCGGTTCGGATGTTGACGCTTCGCTTTATTATCTTGCGCGAATGCTCGAAGCAGGAGAGGACCCTCTCTTTGTTGCGCGCCGTATCGTCCGCGCTGCCGCCGAAGACATAGGTATGGCTGACCCTAATGCTCTTGTAGTCGCAGTTGCGGCGTTTGAAGCCACCAATTTCGTCGGTATGCCTGAATGTGACTGTATCCTCGCTCAGGCGGTTGTCTACCTTGCGACTGCGCCGAAATCCAACTCGGTCTATAAATCTTATAACGCCGCGGCTGAATCAGTCCGCAAGTTCGGACAAGTACCTGTCCCACTTCACATCAGAAACGCACCCACGAAGTTGATGGAAGACTTCGGTTACGCAAAAGGGTATAAATATCCGCATTCGTTTTCAGGACACATCGTCAGACAGCGCTATCTTCCGCCCCAGTTAAACGGCAGAAAGTTCTATGAACCGACAGATGAAGGTTTCGAAAAACGGGTTAAGGAAAGGCTTAAACGCATCCGCGCAGTCCTCAACGGCGGCTCCTCTACACCTTCTACCGAATCTGAGGAAACCGACTAATGCGCTATTATCTCGAAGTTTCAGGTTGCCAGATGAACAAATTGGATGCGGAGATTCTCGACGGGATTTTGAAGGAGCGAGGATGGATTCCTGCGAAGAGTCCAAAAGATGCTGACACCGCATTGTTTTTCGCCTGTTCCGTCAGAAAACACGCAGAAGATAAAGTATTCTCACATATCGGTGCACTCAAGCATATTAAGAAGAAAAGAGGGATTCTTATCGGACTTTTAGGCTGTACCGCACAGTTACAGAAAAAATCTCTCTTTGAAAAACTTCCGCTTCTCGATTTGCTCGCAGGTCCCGGCGCTCTTTCGTCGGTTCCTGATGCGCTTGAGAGTTTGCGAAACGGTGCTGAAAAACCTCTACTTTTTCTTGAAAAGAGATCCTCTTCCTATGATAGTTTCCGCAGATGTCATACGGTAACGGGAATAAGCGCATTCGTGAGAATCGTCGCAGGTTGTAGCCGTGTATGCTCCTACTGTGTGGTTCCTCATGCAAGAGGCAGGGCAATCGAACGACCGCCTAATGAGGTTCTATCCGAAGTTGAGGCGCTTGCAAGAAACGGTGTCAAAGAGATTATCTTCATCGGGCAGGATGTCGCAGCATACAGATACAATGACTACGACCTCGCCCGTCTGCTTAAAGATGCTCTTAAAATCAAAGGTCCTGTTCGTTTTGGATTCGTCACTTCTCATCCTGCAAGCGTCAACAGGAACTTGTTTGAGGTCATTGCAAGTGATGAAAGGATAAGCAGGTTTCTTCATCTTCCTGCGCAGAGTGGAAGCGACAGGATACTCATGATGATGCGACGCAACTACACCGCTAAACAGTATCGCGAAATCGTCGAACTCGCGCGGAAAATCGTTCCTGAACTCGAAGTGGCAAGCGATTTCATAGTCGGTTTTCCGACAGAGACCGAAAAGGACTTCGAAGAGACTCGTTGTCTTATTGAGGATTGCGAGTTCATCAACTCGTTCATATTCAAATATTCAGAGCGTCCGATGACGATAGCCGCTCGCCGTTACAAAGACGATGTTCCAAAACCCGAAAAACAGCACCGCAATGTCTTACTCCTAAAAACCCAAGAAAGAGTGAGTCTTCTGCGCAAGCAACGATTGCTCGGAAGAACACTGAAAGTCTTGGTCGAAGGACAGGACAAGAAATATAAGGAGCGGCTCATCGGCAGAACTTGGAACAATCATATCGTCGTGTTTGACGGTGAATCGAAAGCAGGAGATACAGTTTCGGTTACGATAAACAGCGTGACACCACTTGCGGCGTTCGGCTCTGTTGCTAACGGTTAGCGAATTCGTGAGAAAAAGATGAAAGTAAACGAAATACGGTCTCCGCCGCGGGGACAGACAACGAACCAGTCCCGCAAGATGGCGTGACGAGTATCTGGTCTCTCGGCAGATTTACTCCTTTTGCGGATAGTTTCTGAACTAAACCTTCTAATCTCTCTTCAAGGCTTCCGTAAGTCTCCGTAACGGTTTTATCGCCGTCTGTTGGTATTATCCCAAACGCAAGTATTCCGCCATTTTCAACAAACTCTCGCAGATGGTCTGCGTACAGTAGAAGGGTGTCACCATAAAAATAGGCGTCGAACGAGATGATATTGATTCCCGAACGCACAAGCAGTGACCAGTCGGTATTACCGCAACAGTGGACTCCTACCAGAATCTCATTCTCTTCATCCTTAATTGCCTTTATGAAATTCCTTAATGTCTCCACTACCACCTCGTCCGTAAGCATAGGATAACTGCCTATCGCAGCGAGAATCGGCTCATCGAGGAAAAGAATACAATCTTTGCAGTAAGGTTTGAATGTTTTAATCTGCCACAACGACTTCGCCTTAAGCAGAGTAAACGCCGCTTCACGAATCTGATTGTCCGAGTAGATGGGCGAGTTATCCTCGAAGTTCAATCCGAGTGTGAATGTGAATGGACCCGTGGTATGAATCTTGATTAAAGGCAGTCTCTTCTTTAATGATTTCAGCCATTTAAGAAACGCATACAAGCCTCTTGCGTATTCCTCGGAAATAGAACCAAGTTTCTCGATGTAATCGTCTTTAAGCGACGCTTCATAAAACCGTTCAAGTTGCTTGTAAGAATCTTTTTCAGGGTTTGTTAAAAAGATTCTTTTCCCGCCACCTTCGACCGTTAGATACGGCAGGTTCTCCGAGTACTGCGGAATCATCATCTCAAATGGTGAACGCTTCGGATGCTGTGTCCAGAACGGAATCAGAACCGACGATGTGACGAGAGATAGAGATTTCTTAATCTCGGTATGTGGCACCGAGCCGATTCCTGTGGTAGAAGGCAGATATTCTCGCATCATTATCCTTCTTTCTCTCCAATTCCAATCTCGATTTCGGAGATAAACTGTTTGGCAGCAAACCGCGGATTCTCTGCCTCTATTATGGGTCTCCCAACTACGAGAATGTCTGCACCTGCTTTTATCGCACTTTGCGGAGTCGTAACGCGCTTCTGGTCGTCAATAGTATGTGCGAGTCTTATTCCGGGTGCGATAATAAGAGTGTTGCGGGGCAAAATGCGGCGCAGTAATCCAGTCTCCTGCGCCGAAGCGACTACTCCATCCGCTCCCGCTTCAACCGCCGCTTCCGCTAACGATACTACAAAATCATTAGGCTCTTTTTCGATTCCCATCTCGGCAAGTGCTTTCCTATCAAGCGATGTGAGCAAAGTAACGGCGATAATGCTCGGAGGAGGAGAGAATTTCAAGGCGGTCTCCTTTGCCATCCTAATGACTTCTTTGCCTGCAAGCGAATGGACTGTTATAAGCGATGCACCGTGGTTTGAAAGCGCAGAAACTGCACCTTTTACCGTGTTCGGAATATCGTTCAGTTTCAAATCAACGAATACCGATACTCCACTTTCGCAAAGTTTCTCGATAATAGAAGGACCTACTGATGAAAACAGTTGAAGTCCAACTTTGAATCTGGACGAAAAATCTTTAAGAAGACGCACAAGACGCAGAGCGTCTTTTCGGGTGTCAACATCGAGCGCTATGCAGAGGAAACTCCGCGCATCCATAAGTTAGTCTTCCGTTGCGATGAAGAACTCGGAGACGAGATGGACTTCGCCCGGATGGCGCAAGAGGAATTTATAAACTGTCCGTTCTTCCTGCGAGGTGCCTTCTTTTTTGACGATTTCTACTTTGCAAAATGTCGGTTCCTTGCAAAGTGTCGGTTCCTTGCCACCGAAATAATGAACCTCGACCTTATAAGAACCTTTAACACAGCGTGAGAGCGTGTATGTCTCAGGACCATAGCCGTCAGTTACATCAGTATCGAGAGAACCACCAATCTTGGTTTCTTTGTAGCTATAAAAGCATTTCTCTCCGCTGGGCTCTGTAACCCATAGGTCCATATCGGTGCCGTTCGTGTCCCAAGTAAGGGTGATGCGCAAGTCTTTCCGCGGAGCAGAAGAGTTAACGAAAACGGTATCCGCACCGACCCCCGCCTTGTTTTCCGCATAAACGGAAATGACATTCTCTCCCGGTGCAAGCACCTGCTGTCGGGAAAAGTTATTGCCTTCTACACGAATTCTTTGACTGACACCGTTCAAAACCAGAGTCACAAAGTCAACTCCCTCACCGTGGACTTCCCCTGAAACTGTAACGATTCTCTCAGATGTCCAGCCTCCGAGAGGTGAGGCGATTATCACCTGCGGCAAAGATGCTCGTGTAGAGTCTTGCTGCGCTATAACTATTCCTCCGAACAGAGTAATACTTACGATAAGAACAACTCCTATTCTCATTATGGCTCCTCCAAAATTTACATTCCAGGAGGTCGTTTTGTTATCTCAACAGTCGTCTTGACCGTGTTGTCTCCGCGCTTAATAACAATAGGAACCTTGTCTCCGGGTTCACAATGCCTTATTGCGAATATGAGGTCATTCCACGATTCTATTTTCCATCCGTCCAGTTCAACAATCAAGTCGTCTTCTCTGATACCTGCTCTTTCCGCTCCCGTTCCTGATTCTGCGCGCATTACAAGCGCTCCTCCCATTTTCTCCCCTGTGTTGAGCACCGCTGAGGCAACACCCAAAAACGGCGCATTCCTCTTCTGCCGTTGCTCCTCCTCCTTCATTCGAAGCATAAAATCCTCATCCGCATCTTTGAGGCTTTCCTTGATGGTTGACCACCAGTTAATGAGAGATTCATCATTTTCTGGTCTCTTTATCTTGCCTTCTGCGTCTGTGCGTTTAAGAATAGCGAGCATCGCTTCTTTGGAAACTTTTACGAGTTTCTCTGTTTTTTCATCAAAACCTGCGAATTCGGCAGTGTTTGAAAGTTCCCCTGAACCCACCGCCGCTACAGTTCCCAATGCTTTTTGTGAGCCGAGTTCGCCCAAAGCCCGCACCGCTTCTATCCGTGTTTCAAACCGTGTATATGGAAACCAAATAACTTGCAGAAGCACTTCTTCATAGATAGTGTTCTTGTCATTTAAGAATTTCGGCGGTTTGCCGAATTCAAACCAAAAAAGCAGTTTTGCCCAATCTTCTTTTTCCTTATCGGTCTTGGCGTTAATGAGATGAGAGCAAATCCAAAAAGAAGCATTCTCTATAGGACGCATCTTCCGCACAATGTCGCGCTTTTCGGGGTCTTTCACTTTGAAAAACTGCCCAGCAAGGTCGCTCAAATTCTGAGAATCTTCAGGTGAGACCGTCTTGATATTTTTCAGTAATTTGTATGCGCGGATACGGACCTCAAGACTGCTTGCCTCTTTGTAAGCCTTCCTTAAGAAAGGAGCTGCAGCAGCGCCAAGTGCCTCGATTTTGTTGTACGCTTCCTCGCGCACATACCAGTCATCGTCTCCTAACTTCTCAACAAGTTCCTCTATCTGCGATTCTTCTTGTGCAAAAACGACTCCGAAGCACAAGAACATAACAATAAAGAATGTAGTCCTCATCCTTTATCGCACCTCAATCAAAGTCTCATCCGAATTGCCACGCACATCAGGAAAATACATCAACTCACCGACCGCAGGCATTGCCGAAAACACGCCTTTCATAGTCGGCCTCACAAGGTAAGAGAATATATGCTTGCCGACACCGAGTGCCGTTGCAAAATATACGATTTTTTCATCATGGACTTCGCGGTGCAAACTACTCGGCAGCGGTGCTGTTGTGAGCATCCGTTCCGCTTCTTTGTCAACTTCGAACCCCGCAGGCAGATAATCCGTCACCATAAAATACTCCCTATTCTCGCCACTTTCTACTGTGACTTCTACGAGCACCAAATCACCCTGTTTGACGATTCCATCGTTTGAAAAACTATGGACTCGCTCAAACTCTACTTTCCCCTCCTTCTGGACTGGCTTAATCAGTGTATATTTCCTCGTTACTTTGAAACCCGCCTCGGAAGCCGTTATGCGACGCTCGGTGCTTAAATACGAAAGAGCAGCTGAGTAGTTAACTGGTCCGCCGCTCCCAAGAATAACCTCAATATTGTTAGTCCCCTGCTTCAGAAGGTCAGAACTGCAATCAACGATGAACGCCTCCGCATCATACGGGTTTGCATCCTTGTAATTCCGCACCTCCTTGCCGTTCACCAAGATTGTAAGCGTGACGCCTTCATCGGTGCGAGACGCTCCTTCCGCAAAACTCGTAAGCGCTAATACACATGCTGCCGTGTCCTTCGTTGACTTCCACTGACCGCCTTCTCTTTTTGACATTAGATAGTTCACCGAAGCGCCTAACAAATCGCTATTACTATTCACCTTCGCAAGTGCCATCACACAGAACGCTGTCGTCTCAATTGCGTCAAGACTCCAATGCGCCGTTTTCCCTTCTCCCCAGTAAGAGTATGAACCTTCTTTCTTCACACTGTTTTCGAGCTCACCGACCACAACAATCGCATCATCTCTTCGTCCTGCTAAATCGAGCGCAAGAGCAATCAACGCCTTCGTATAAGGATTCGCCTCACTCCTCCGTCTGCTGTCGAACACCAAGTCAACTAAATCCTTCACATCTACACCTGCCTCGGCGAGCGCATAAATCGCATAAGCTTGGGTCGTGTATTCAAGTTCGCCCCTCTCAACCATCGTCTTCAAAGCGGAAACCGCACGCTCAAGAACGGACTCGTCAACTTTCACATCCGCCTTACGCGCAAGAGCAAGACCCAACACCACATACGCAGTCATCGCGGGATTCGTCTCGTCATTTTCCCACCAGCCCCAACCACCATCTTTGTGTTGGAATCCATACAACCGCTTCAAGCCTGCCTCAAGCACTTTCGGCAATTTTTCGCTTAAAGAAACCATTTTCACATTGAACTTCTGGAATGCGTGTTCAGCAACTACCGCAGGCAGAAATCTACTCATCGTTTGCTCAACGCAACCATAGGGATATTCGACCAGATAGTTCAACACCTCTATAACCGCGCTGTGAACACTCGGATTGACGCTGATTCTTAAGCGCGCAGTCCATATATCTACCTCATCAGGCAACCGCAACTTCACTTCTGCTTTGCCTTCTTTCAGAAGGCCGCTCGCTCCAACCACCTTCCTGATTCCCCTCGGTAGCACAGGCAATTTCAACTCAACCGCATCAGACTCAACCTCGCTTGTCACTTTCGCGGTCAGTCTTGTCTCTCCTGCTTTCTCCGCTTTATAAGAGGCAAACAGCGGCTCACTTCCGCCCGATTTCAGAATCTTTTCGGATTCGAGTTTCATACCTGTTAATCCGGACGCCTCAAACATCAGCCGCGTATTCAAATCTTTCGTACTCCTGTTATGCGCTATCAAGCCAAGTTCAATTCTGTCGCCCTGCCGTAAAAACCGCGGATATGCTACCTGCGCCAACACTTCTTTGCGTGTCTCGGTTTTCGTGCGAACCTCACTCACAAGAGTGTTTTCCGTCGTAGCGCGCAAAGTCAAGCGCCACTCTGTCAAATTATCCGGCAACTGCACGGTTATATTGGCTTTCCCGTCCTTCCTTGTTACGATATGCGCATTCCAGAACACTGTCGTCGCAAACTCCTTCCGTAGTCTCGCCTCTTTGTGGACTGTCTCCGCACCTATCCATCCTGCCTTGCTCTTTGTCTCTACCTCTTCATCTGACTTTCTCTCCGCCTCTTGTGGCGGTTCGGCAGCGTTGCGTGAAAGTTCGGCACGGAACCGCTGTGCAGTCTCTTGCGGCGCAGCCCTTGGCGCCCGTAATGGAGACTCCTCTTCAAATCTTCCTTCTCTTCCACCACCAGAACTGAAACCTCCCTTGTCTTTCGTCTGAAGTTCCTCCTTAGCTGTCTTTAGTTCTCCGAAGGCGCTCAAATACGGAGAATGGCGTGCAAACGCGACAGTCGGCATCTGGGCGGATGTATCGGTTCCTACGCCGTTGCGCCGAAGCGGATAAAAGAACCCTAGCATCTCAGGTGTCGCTTCCGAACGGATAAGATAAAGCGATTCGTCAATAAGCCCCGCTGACAATTCTGCCTCAACTGGGTTACCGCTTGCATCGGTGACAGTTATCTCTACCTCCGCCTTGTCCTGAGGCAAGTATTTTTCTTTATTGAAAACCGCGCCGACTTTCAGTTCCTTATGCTTAGGCAGAACAAGTATCATCTTCTGCGCCGTTAACACGGAGTTCTCGTTAACCAGCGCGACACAGAAATAAAAGTTCGGCGACATCTCTTCGGTTATATTTAATGTCAGTACCTGAGCGTTCCCGCTGACCTTGATCGTGCGGAAATGGATGATATTCGTGCCTTCAAGCGTGATAAACCGATAAGTCGCACTTACCGGTGCAACGACCAACACCTGCACTGTCTCTCCTACCGTATACACATCCTTGTCCGTCACAACTTCAAGCCAATCGCCTGAAAATCCTACATCGGCAACTCCATCCATCACCCAGATACTCGTTGACGCAATGACAGGCTTTCCTTGCGAATCTTTTGTACTCGCAGAGAGAACAAGCTGACCACGCCTCATCGTCGGCACAATGAGCGTAACCATTCCCCTTGCGTCGGTCTCCGATGTCTGTTCAGGAATCATCGTCCCGTCTGTGTATCTTCCGCTGAATGTGACTTTGATTCCTTCCGATTTCCCGCGATACGCAAACGCCTTGATGGAGACTTTCATCACATCCTCAATCTTGTAAAGCGATTTATCCGTATGTATTCCAAGAGTTAGTTCGCTCATCGTCGATTTTGTGCCTGTAGAACCAGAGACGAACGCACCCGTCGCATCGTAAACAGTCGCTGACACCCTGTATGCGCAGTCAAACGGCAAACTCTCCGTTACAAACTCTACCGTAAACTTTCCTTCTTGGTTAAGCCTCCCTTCTCCTGTCTTGATAGGTTCTTCTTTGAAGAACTCGAATTCTTGCTTGCTGACATACATATTCGCTTTCACATCAGCGAACAGGTCAGTCTTGAATCTGCTTCTTGTCACCGTATATATCACTTTGCCGTCCTTGACCGCTCCACCGAACATATACTCCGCCGCAACAGTAGCGACCACTTTTTCGCCTTGAACATAATGCGGCTTATCGGTAGTCACATTTACTCGGAACTCGGGCTTCCTGTATTTTTCGACAGCAAACGACGCCTGAAACTTCTTCGTCCCAACCGTTGCAATCAGGGTATAATCTCCGAGCGATACATCTTCTCCAATTGCGCATTCTCCGCTAAAAGTGCCAAACCGTGTCATTTCGGTCTCGCCTTTTGCGACCTCTCTCTTATTGGCGTCTAAAATCGCATAAGATACTTTCGTCTGAGGTGGCATCTCGTATCCGTTGTTCTTGAACGCTCGCAGTATTCCCTTGAAATAAACCTTCTCGCCGGGGCGATAAACAGGTCTATCGGTATACAGATAACATTTCAAACTTTCAACGGCAACAGGATAGAAAAACGATTCGTTCGCCGTAAAATCGCCGTTTATCGTCGCATATATGCGGAATGACGAACGATATGGTAGTTTTATCTCCGCCACTCCGTTCTGAGCGGTTCTTCCTTCCGTCACCTTTTCGGCGCCCGAATATATCTCGACTTTCGCTCCTGCAACAGGGCTACCGTCCTTTCGGTTCGCTACAAAAACGAGCACCTCATCAGCCGTCCGCTTCTCAATCATCACAATCTCCGATACCGCAACGACACACTGCGCAGAATACGAATTCTCACGCAACTCGACCAGATATATTCCCTTTCCCGGCAGGTTTATTTCTATCTCTCTCTCTCCAGCTCCGCCTTCTTGCGCACTTACCGTCACATCTTGCTTTCCTAAATACTCAAAAATGGTCTCCACAGATGTAGCGTTTGGGTTAAATTGGACAGGTCTCGGCATCTTCGACTTTACAATCGCCGCATCCAACTGTTCTCGAATCTCCTTCGATTCTATCACAGGTCGCGCAAAATCTTCTTGCTTACAAAAGAACTTTACAGGCTCCTTGATTCTCCATACACACATCTCGTATGTATGGCTTCCGCTCTGCTTCACCTTAATTTTCGCCATTTCACCTGGCAGAAACACCTTCTCGGACTGAACTATGAAATCTTCAGCGAAAACGAACTGCGATACAAAAATCACAAAGAAAATACTCAAACCCAAAAATGCGGTTCTACACATTCATCATCCTCCAAACACACTACCACTTACTTGATTAGACTAAACCTAAAGTCGCAAGTTCACTGAAACCGATTCTATCCGCTTCTAACTGGGATTACAAACAAAACTTTCTACCAAAAATCTCTTTTAGGAAGATGGCAGGAAATGAGGTCAGGAATTGGTGTCGCTACAAAATACTAATTGGTTTTCTTCGTCGAACAAGATGGAGACAAACATAGGAGGGAAAAAGATGGTAAGGCTTATCAGTTTTGTCGCTGTACTGATGTTGTTCGGAGCCGTTTTTGGTGATGTTGTTACACTGCGCAACGGGCATAGACTTGAAGGCGAGGTTGTTGAACTGAACGGGCAGATTGAGGTGAAGATGCGTTTCGGTTCGATTTTCGTCAAAAAGGAGGATGTGGTTCGTATAGAGCGTTCGCTTACTCCGTGGCAGGATTTTGAGCGCCGTCTGAAGACGATTCGGGAAGATGACTACGACTCCTACCGTGCGCTTATCGCCTGGTGCAAGGAAAAAGAACTTGACGAGGAATCGGAGCGTGTCAAGAAGATGCTCGAAAAAGCGTTGCGAAGCGAATACAACAGACGGAGAGAGCGCGCAGGTAAAGATATTGAGGAGGTAAGAAGAATCGCTTACTGGTGTGAGGAAGTCGGACTCCGTTCTGAGTACGAAGAGACGATGTCGTTTTATTGGAAACTGCGCGTTGAGGCCTCTCTTAAAGAAGTTGACAGAACAGATGCAAAAGCGTTAGTTACTCTCGCTATCAGACTGCGAGAGGACGGCGTTCCGGAAACTTACCTGCGCGTCCTTTTCGAGATGGCTTTACTACAAGACCCTGACTGTTTTCAGGCGAGAATCTCGCTCGGAATGCAGTTCTGGGAAGGGCACTGGTTATTCAAATCTCAGGTTGATGCGATTCTTAAACAGCGCGAAGAAGAACGGCTCGCATCGAGCGGTTATGTCTATGTCAACGGTAAATGGGTTCGTCCTGATGCTTATGCGTTGATAGAGAAAGAGGGCACTCTACTTCGCCTTGAAGAGTCTTTGAAAATAGAAACTTCAAAATTGAGGATCTGGGAACAGGACTTGAGGCAGAGAGAGGCGAATTTCGAAGCAGAGAAGAACCGTTTTGAAAGCGAGAAACGGCGTTATGAGTATGACCTGCAACTTAAGGACTCTGTTATCCGAGAATTGCGTTGTGAGAACTTTCGGTTAGTTAGAGAAGTCAGAGAACTTCGCGATGAGAACCACAACTTAAGAGACGAAAATGATAAGCTGCGCCGAGAGATTGAGCGATTAAGAAGAGAACTCGAAGATGCAAAGCGCAATAGCGGTTCTTCTTCGTCGCCATCTCCTTCTACTGGACCGAGAAGCGAACGCCGTCAACGCTGATGAAACAAAGGTTTGAATGGAAATCGAAAATTACTAATTCAGCGAATTAGAAATAACGAATGCTATTTTTCTTTTTCTATTCGTCAACCCTCTGTGTCTCTATCGTCTGCGGTGTTTCTTATGCTCGGTTATGCGAGCCATAATGCCAGCGCTCTTAAATCTCTGATAAAGCGCTGCTGCTTTGTCTTTGCTCAATCCTTTCGCAACATTGATGATAATACCACCGCTACAAATGCGCATTCCCTGCTCTATCGGTATTCCGAGTTCATCTTCCATTATTTGCGCAGCTTTCCGTCGCTTTTCCGTCGTCTCAACCCGAGACACGACCACGCCGTAGTTGCCTTTTTCTTCACCACCAATCGGTTCGGTTGCAGGTTCTTCTTCAGTTCCCTTTGCAACTGGTGCAGCCTCGGGAGCGGTAGTCTGAGACGCTTTTTCCTGTTTCTCATCTTGCGGGGTAGGTGCAACGCGCCTTGCCGCACGCGCTGCCAGAAGTTTTTCTCTCTCTTTTTTCTTTTTCTGCTCCTCTACATAACGCAGCAACTCATCAGGCGGCAACTCCTCCGAACCAGATTCTTCTACCTCCTCTGTCTTCTTCTCTTCCTCCGCCTCTTCCTTTACCTCTTCTTCCTGCTTTGCAACTCCTTTCAACACCGCAGGAGATTTCTCTTCAGGCAGTTTCTCCAACTCGTTTATTAGCGCCTCTCCGTAGCCAGTTCCCTCAGACGATACACTTTCCACCTCCTTTTCCTCTTCTTCAGCCGTCGCTTCTTCCGTCTCCTCAGCCTCTGCGTATTCTTCTTTCTCTTCCTCTTTCATTGGAGGTTCAATCTTCTTCAAGGTGGGTTCTTCCTCTTTCGCAGTCTCCTCAGTTGTCTTTTCTTTAAAGCCCTTTTCGAACTCTGCTATATCAAGAAACTCATTAGAGATTTTTACACGAGGCTCAACATCCTTTGACGAAAACGGAACCGCCAGAGGCTCTTCCTCATTAGAAGGCTCCTCAACTATAAGCGCATCCTCATCAGAAACTATTCCTTCAATGGTTGAGCCTTCTTCCTCGTCTACACCTGCTTCAGCCACTTCCTCGACAGTTTCGTCTTTCACTTCAAGGAGCCGTTTTATTTCCTCTTGTGCTCTTGCTTCCTGCGCCTCTTCTCTGGAGACAGATTTCAAAAGAAACATCGCACCGCACGCAGGACAGGTGAATATGTTCCTTTCGTCTACCACAAACTCGTATTTCGGCACAACTACGCGACCTTCAACCTTCGTCTCTTTCTTCAATTCCAACCCTTTCTTTGCTTCTTCTGACTTCTCCTCAACAGGTGGCTTCTTTTCAGACTCCGCGGTAACAGCTTTCTCTCCCTTTGCACTCTCAACCTCTTTTTCAGCTTCTAAGACGATGGGAAGCGGTTCAGGCCAATCAATCCGTGGAAGATGCACAGGTACCCTCGAGACGCTCTCAATCTCAACGCCTGCCTTGGCAAGTTCAGACAATTTCTCGACAATCACATCGCAGATAGCCTTTTTCAATCCATCGAAAAGTACTATCGGAGAAGATTCAAGAATGTCGTTCGCTTGACCAGGGCCGAGTTCAAGTAACCTCTGCAAAACGCGCCTCGCCTCATCAACTCTTTCTTTATCGAATCCTTGCAAAATAACGCCACATTTTCCAGCCATAAACCGCCCCACCACACAAAACCGTTCTTATTTTACCGAAATCCTGTCCATTATGTCAAGAAAATAGAAAAACGATAAGCCAAAAGGAGACCTTTACTTGACAAAAAGATACCCTGTCCGCTAACATTACTTGTAAGGAGAGGTGCCGGAGTGGCCGAACGGGGCAGGTTGCTAACCTGTTGTCTTCCGAAATGGGGGACCGCGGGTTCGAATCCCGCCCTCTCCGCTTTTTCGTTTTAATTTTCCAACACTACACCGAATGTATTATCTTGGTCATTCAACCGCACCCTGCAGCAACAATCGGCTTGTAATCGTTCTTGCTCCTTGTTCAAGTTACGGATTTTTTTATGGTTTCTCTTTCCCGGCGAATACCACACGGTAAATCCATGCGGAAAGGCTGTCCACGAAAGGTTAGGGGGTCAATGCGCTCAATAATGGGCTTCTGGGAAGAAGCGGAATCCGATGAGCACTTCCTTACCCGAGGTGTCTGGGTCGGGTATGACAGTAAGTCCTCGTATCATACGCTGCTCGTCGTCCCAGACAGTCAGGTCGTATTCTTTCCAGTCATAACCCCTGTCTTTAACATCATCATCTCTTTTTAAGTACCATAATCTCCCGTTGTAGATACTGTCTGTATGGTAGAACGCAGAACATTCTCTTTTTGTAAAATTTTTGACGAAGTCGAAAAATTCACAGTAAAAAGTGTCATAAAATTGCATCTATAAATTCGAAGGTTAGGGGTATGATAGGAGGTAAGAGATGAGGGTTTGGGTAGTTTTATTAGCGTTCGTGATTATTGGTTTCTTCTGCGGTATTGCTCTTGCGCAGGACAGTTCGAAGCCGAGCTCGCCTGTTGAGAGAGTTGACTTGCCTGTTGAGAAGCCGATAAAACCTGACAACGACAAGGGTAGCGGGGACGATGATAAAGGGGGCAGTGGTGACGATGACGATGCTGATGACAATGAAGAGCCGCCTGTTGAGTTTTTTGACAACGAAATCAAGGCGAACAAGTTTGTTTATGTGATGGACAAGACGGGAAGTATGAGTGGGCGTGTTGGGCATCCTATCACTGATGAGAAAGGGAATGTCATCAGCAATCCGACGAAATGGCAACAGATAAAGGCGGAGTTTAAGAAATCGGTTCTCGGACTTGGCGAGAATGCTAAATTCACTGCGCTTGTCTACTCGGGTTATGCGACATCTCCGGGTGATATTGTTGTTTGGAGAACTACTTTGCAGAAAGCGACTCCTGAAAACAAAGCGAGTGCGATGGCGTGGATAGAAGGGTTCTCTCCCTACAGTGTTACGCCTATCTGGGATGCCACCAAGAGAGCGCTTGATATTCCCGAAGTTGAGACTATCCTTCTACACACCGATGGTGTAGCCAATGTTTATGACGGTAGCTATCACGGTGAGAGTTACAGCGCTGTTGTGAATAATTGTGATGTAACCAAGTCGCGTATCATTCCTGCGGCGAAGGCAAAGGGTGTAAAGATTCACACATTCGCCCACGCACTCTCTTCTTTCTATTCTCCTGATGTTGCGGCTGTTGGAGAGCAGATGCTCAAAGACATTGCTGCTGGGACTGGTGGGACATTCACGAAGGTCAACTAACAAGTGTTTGGTTTTAATAACCGCCTGCGGTTTGTTACACCGCAGGCGGTTTTATTTTTTAGGCAGTATCTCCGACTGATAGGGAAGTTTTAAACGCAACTGAATACAGGTTTTTGTTGCCTCATTAGACAGTTTTTACTTGATAAACATTAGAAATTTTGCTACAAGGTAGTATCTCGGTATCAATAATCAAGGAGGATTGATATGGGTAATAGTCCTGAAACGGTAAGGAGAGCAACGACAACTCGCGGCAGTCCTGGTAAATTTACGATGATGATTAACAGGTCGCTCGATGCGATATTCAAGCCTCGCACAATCGCCGTAGTCGGAGCGAGTAAGAATCGCGAAAAAATCGGTCATATCATACTGCACAACTTGATAATCGGCGGATTCACAGGCAAGGTTTATCCTGTAAACAGAGAAGCGAGTGTTGTCCATTCAATAGCGTCTTATCCGGATGTTGTCTCCATTCCTGACGAAGTTGACCTTGCTGTGATTTGCGTGCCTGCAAAGTTCGTATTGGAGGTCATAGATGACTGCATCAAAAAGGGTGTAAAGGGTGTTGTGGTTATTACTGCGGGTTTCAGGGAAATAGGAGAGAAAGGGGCGGAGATTGAGGCACAGCTTCTTGAAAAAGTGCGAAGTTCTGGGATGAGAATGGTAGGACCGAACTGTATGGGTGTCATTAATATGGACCCTGAGATTTCTATGGCGGCGACATTTGCAGGGCAGTTACCGCTGATGGGGAAGGTAGCATTTGTAACCCAGTCCGGAGCCGTCGGAGGTGCCATCATCCGATATTCCCGTTACTCGAACATTGGTATCTCCAAGTTCATCAGTCTTGGCAACAGAGCGGATGTCTCCTCAAACGATATGCTTTCTTATCTCGAAATTGATGACCTTACTGATACCGTTGCTATGTATCTTGAAGATGTTGGAAATCCGAAGCGGTTCGTCGAAGTCGCGAGACGGTTGACACGCAAGAAACCTGTCATTGTATTGAAATCTGGGCGAACAGCGGTCGGAGCAAGAGCGGTCTCCTCGCATACAGGCGCACTTGCCGGCTTGGATGTCGCATATGACGCGCTTTTTGAGATGTGTGGAATAATAAGAGCCAACTCGGTTGATGAGATGTTCAGTATGATTAAGGTTTTCACTGAGCAGCCAAAACCGACTAACGATGAGGTAATTGTGCTTACAAATGGCGGTGGACCTGGCGCCCTTGCAGCAGACGCCCTCTATTCAAGAAACCTTAAACTGCCTGATATTTCTCGCGAAAGTAAAAAGGAACTTTCTGAATTTCTCGTTAAAGAGGCTACTCTTGCTAACCCTGTGGATATGACAGGAAACGCGACATCAGCCGATTTCGGGAAGGCGCTTGATGTTCTCGCCCGTAACGAAACCGCACACACAATCATCGGAATGTTTACACCTGTCGGCACGAGCACATTCCAGAGCGTTCTCAGGGAAATCGTTGCTACGAAGCAGAAATACCCGCACAAACTCATCATTATGACCTGCCCTGCATGGGGTGAAAAAGAAGAAGACCTGCGGATTATACAAGAAGCGGAGGTCCCGCTTTTCACATATCCTGAAGAGGCGGCGAATGCGCTTTCCGCCGTTCAGAAACATCTGAAATATCAGAGCCGTCCTATCGGAACTATTCCGTATTTTGAAGCTGATGGTTACACCGTAACCCAAATCTTCGATTCCGTTCGTGCCGAGAACCGCAAGACTCTTACCGTTGACGAGGCGCTTAAAGTTATTGAATCCTATGGTATACCTGTCTGCCCCTACCAGATGGTAAAAAGCAGCACCGAGTTGCCTCAAGCAGCGGCAAGACTCGGTTATCCTGTCGTTATGAAACTCGTATCCAAAGATGTTACCCATAAGACCGAATTAGGAGGAGTCATTCTCGACATTCGTGATGAGGCGCAACTCATCGCTTCCTATAACTGGATGATGACCTGTGCGAAAGGTGTCGTTGTAGACGGTGTTCTCCTGCAGAAGTTCTTGAAAGGTGGAAAAGAGATTATCATCGGTATGGCGCAAGACCCGCATTTTGGTCCTTTGCTTATGTTCGGACTCGGAGGAATCTATGTCGAAGTGCTAAAAGATGTTGCTTTCAGACTCAATCCTTTGACCGATGTTGACGCAAGAGAAATGATTCGCTCAATACGCTCTTTCAAACTGCTCGAAGGCGTCCGAGGGCAACCGCCTGCTGACCTCGCAAAACTCGAAGAGGTGCTTCTGCGTATATCGAAACTCGTCACCGACTTTCCTGAAATAACCGAAATGGATATAAACCCGTTCATTGCTGGAACAGCGCCAAATACATCTTTCGCAGTTGACGCGAGGATAATGATTGAGTAGCCCAAATAAACAAGTATGAAGGCTTCTTTTGGATTATCTGTCTTATGTTCTACTCTACTTACTCTAACCCTCTTTAAGTAGTAGGAAAATGCATTCCTCTTGGATTTTTAGGAGAAGACTATGGATAATTCTCTCGACGCCATATTCAAGCCGAAGACAATAGCAGTAGTTGGGGCAAGCAAGAATCCATCAAAAATTGGATATCTGCTTCTTCATAACTTGATAGTAAACGGTTTCACAGGCAAAGTCTATCCTGTAAACAAGGATGCAGATGTAGTTCACTCAATTGCAGTCTATCGTGATGTAATTTCGATTCCCGACGAAGTAGACCTTGCAATAATCGCGATACCCGTGCAGTTCGTTTTAGAAGCAATTGATGACTGTGTAAAGAAGGGGGTCAAAGGAATCGTCGTGATAACCGCGGGTTTCAAGGAGGTTGGCGGAAAAGGAGCAGAACTCGAAGAGCAAATGCTTCAAAAAGTGCGAAGGGCTGGAATAAGATTGGTTGGGCCAAACTGTATGGGCATAGTAAACACAGACACAAGAGTAAAAGTCGTTGCAACTTTTATCGGGCAAGCACCGCTTCCTGGGAAGGTTGCGTTTGTGACTCAATCAGGTGCGCTCGGTGGCGCCATAATCCAGTATTCCTGCCGCTCGAATGTCGGAATATCAAAGTTTATCAGTCTCGGCAACAAAGCGGATGTTTCGTCAAACGATATGCTCGCATATCTTGAAGATGACGACGAAACAGACACCATTGCTATGTATGTTGAAAGCATCGGTAATCCACAGAAATTCGTCGAAGTAGCGAGACGGTTGACGCGAAAAAAGCCTGTTATCGTCTTGAAATCCGGGCGTACAGCCGTCGGCGCAAGAGCAGTCATTTCACATACGGGTGCTCTTGCAGGACTCGATGTCGCCTACGACGCGCTTTTCGAACAATGCGGTGTAATCAGGGCTGACACAGTCGAAGCGATGTTTGATATGATAAAAGTTTTTACCGAGCAGCCGAGACCGACGAATGAAGATGTTGTCGTCCTCACAAACGGCGGAGGTCCTGGAATCCTTGCCGCAGATGCGCTTGTTTCAAAAGGATTAAAACTACCAGAGATTTCAAAAAAAAGTAAGCATCAACTCTCAAAATTCATCGTCAGTGAAGCATCTTTATCTAACCCTGTTGATATGACGGGCAATGCGACACCAAAGGACTTCGGAAAAGCGTTTGAGATACTGTGTCGGAATGAAAAAGCCCACTCAATACTTGGGATGTTTATGCCTATCGGAAGCACCACATTTCACGAAGCTCTCCAAGAAGTCGCACGAGTTAAGAGAAACTGTCCGAATAAATTGATTATGGCTTGCTCTGTATGGGGAGAAAAAGAAGAAGACCTGCGTATTATGAGAGAGGCGGAGGTGCCTCTCTTTACATATCCTGAAAGTGTCGGAATCGCGCTTGCAGCACTCCACAAGTATTTGAAATACCAGAAACTCCCTACTGGGGTTATACCCCATTTCAAAGTCGATGTTTACAAGGTCGCCAAACTTTTAGAATCGGTCCGCAAAGAGAACCGCCGCACACTTACGATTGACGAGTCTCTCAAAGTCATTGAATATTACGGTATACCTGTTGCTCCTTACCAAATAGTAAAGGAGAAAAATGGGCTTCCCGAGGCAGCGTCAAAGGTCGGTTACCCTCTCGTTATGAAACTCATCTCGAAAGATGTTATTCACAAGACGGAACTCGGCGGAGTCATTCTCGACATCCGCAATGAAAACGAACTACTCAAAGCATACAATACGATAATCAAGCGGGCGAAGACCCATAATGTTGAAGGAGTACTCATTCAGAAACACATAAAAGGCGGAAAGGAGACCATTATAGGAGTCGCCCAAGACCCGAACTTTGGTCCGCTCATTATGTTTGGTCTCGGCGGAATCTATGTCGAGGTCCTTAAAGATGTCGCGTTCAGACTTCATCCCTTAACCGACACCGACGCAAAAGAGATGATACGCTCCGTGCGTTCCTATCCGCTTCTTGAAGGCGTCCGTGGTCAGCAATGCTCGGATATAGCCACGATTGAGAACACACTCTTGCGGGTATCAAAACTCATCTCTGACTTTCACGAAATAGTAGAGTTGGACATTAACCCGTTCATTCTTGGAACAACAGATACATCTTCGTTTGCAGTTGATGCGCGGATAATGCTCCGATGAGTATCGGCTTACCAAAACCAGATTCTCTGAAAAATCGTCAGAATTGAAGCAACGGTTTTGCGCCGTGGTCTCGTTTTAGCAATCAAAAACAACGCCGCCTCGTAAAAAACGAGGCGGCAGTTTAATCTCTCTTAATATAAGATTACCAAGAGGCTTTTCCAAAGAGCCGCTTCTCTTCTTCACGAAGGATTGTGATATCGGCGCGAACAAGGATAACCTGCGAACGGCGTGCTTTCAAGTGATACTTGCGCCTGAAGATATTCTTCACAATTGGGATGTCGTTGACAAGCGGAATGCCTACCTCATATTCGGTGTGTATCATTCCTTTCATTCCTGCAAGTAGGATGTGGCCCCCGTCAGGACAGATAACCGTGGAACGAATCTTGGTAAGCGTAAGCGAAGGCAGTTCGACAATAACATCTGTAAGACCACCCTGAAGAACTATATGTCGGTTAGGTCTGTCCATAACACCTGTGAAATCTTGAGCAACAGATGGACGGATTTCGAGTAAAACATACTTTTTGTCATAAGAGACGATAGGCATAACCTCCATAATCGCTCCGTGGTTCAAAATTCCAATAACAGGTTGTAAGGTTGGAAGTCCAGTGGTGTTGATGTCAATATCTCTTAAATAGGCTTCCTGATACATCGCCATAACATAGGAACGCTGGGTATTGAAGATAGTGAGACGCGGAGCGAATAGTTCGAGTGCCTCTTGCCGTTTCGAGACCGCTGTCAAAATCGCCTGCACTTGATAGACATCGGTATACATCCATTGGACGGCAAGTCCACCTTCATTGGTAATAGCGAATGGAAAGCCTGCGCCTACTGGCAGAGAATAGTCAGTAAGGAGAGAACCACGGAGTTCATTATCTCCTTGCGCGTTAATATAGTGATAACCTATGGAAACCGTACCTGCCCCGGGACCTGTAAGGTCGTTGATGGTTCTATCGAGTCCTGTCCAGTTGACTCCGACTTCTTCAAGAAAATTGTCTTGAACTTCAATGAAGCGGCATTCGACAGTAACGAGGATACCGACAGTACGCCTAAGAGATTCGAGCAGTTTCTGAATCTTCAAGTGTGCGGAAAGCGGTTTCCTGACGACGAGGATTCCATTACCATATTGAACTTCACCGACTCCTGCCTCCTGCTCGTTCAAGATTTTTTCAATCAATTGGGTAAGCATATCAGCCTCGACGCCTGCGCCTGTGGTCGTGTCAGAGTCGCCAACAGGTATAATGGGTGTGGGACCGCCTGCTCCTGACTCGTCGCCTGCACCTGTTCTTAAAGCGATTTCAGGCCCCTTGAAATCAGGAGGCTTCATCACGATTTCACTGACACTATAAAACTCAAGGAAGAGTTCTTCTTCAGTCGGCGGCTCAGTTGTGATATAGATAACATCGTATTTGATAAGCCAGCGCAAGTTCGGGTCAACTTGTAATACAAGTGTAAGAACATTTCTCAACGGTAAGTCTTTAACTTGGAGAGTAACCGTGGCAGATTCTGTGGCACTCTTTGCATCCGCCGTCAGGAAAATGTTTAAACCTGAAACATCACGCAAGAAATCTATGGCTTCTGCAAATGGGGTTTCCCTGAAGTTAACCGTTATCTTGTTGGTGTCCAATTTCGCGAGTATCATCTTCTCCGCAGGCGACTGCTCTTTCTGCAACTCCTCAAGAACAGGAACCGTTCTCTGTGAAATCACTTCCCACTCGTCCCAGGGCGGATAGTAAAGAATCTTCTGGTAAGGAATTGCTGCCTGATGGATATTCTCGATTACTCTTGCCCAGTATTCGACAAGGTCTTGAACATTCTTAACCTGTTTGGTTCTGTGGCGCTCGGAGACTGAGAACTGTTTGAGTCTTATCGCTTCTTCGTTGCCAGGGTCCATCTGGAGAAGTCTGCTCAAAAGGATTTCAGCATCCTCGTATCTTCCGCGATTTATAAGCCTCCGCGCATCCTCAATGCTCTTTGCAATCGTCGCTTGAACATAGCGAAGCCGTTTTATCTCTTCCGCTTCCTTTGTGTCCTTGATTATTTTCATACGCTGTTCGCGTTGAAAAACATCCTTCGCCTTCGCCTCAATCCTTGCAAGGTCAATCCAGAACTTCGCCGCCTCTTCATAACCCTTCTCGTCTATGAAATATGGTGCCCACTTTATGAGTTCCAGAACCTGCTCGAATTTCTTTGCGGATTCTTCAAATTTCTTCTCTTCGAACAGTCGGCGTCCTTCAACATATGCTCGCTCCATCTCCCATTGTAACTGTTGTATGCGCACTTTTGTCGTGTCAATTAGGTCGCGCGCATAATCTTGCACTTCACCTTTCCTCTCTCCCAAAAGCCAGAGAACAGTCCAATAAAGTTTGCGTGCACTCTCGTTCGTTGGGTCGAGGTCCTTTGCCATTCTCAAATCTCTGGCAGCATCAAGAAGCCGTCCTGCCTTATAATGCGCCTCTCCAGACCTGTAGTAGTGCGCTGCCATCTCCTTCCGTGAACGCTCGTCAAGCCCCATATAGTCATCAACCTGCTTCTTGCCCTTATCCTCCACTTCGCCACCCTGACGCTCGGTATCCTTCGCTGGCTCAGGAGGCTTCACCTCTTCCTTAACATCAGGTTTTGGTGCAGTAATCCCACTCTGCTCAGGCTTCTGTTCCTCTACGGAAGGTGTGCTTGCGCAACCTACAAGGGCAGTCACAACAACCACAAAAAACCAAAGAAACACGACTCTTTTTATCATCAAAACTCTCCTCTTAAAATTCTTCATCTTAACCCTATCAACAAGATGTCACAGGGTTGTCACCATCAAGGATTAATTCTTAATCCGCACAGGCGGAGGCGGCGCTCCTGTCCCTTTTGGCTTTTCGACCTTCCACTTCCTATGAGACCTCGTATGTTCAATCACTATGTAGTCAGGCTCAGCGGCTTTTTTGCTCTCAATATATTCAACGAGTTTGTACTCTATACTCACCTCCTTATCCTGTTCATCTTTCATTTTTAACTCCTTGCCTATTTCAACATCTTGCTCGAGTTTTTTCCCCTTCACAAGAGTAGGTTCAACCTCAAGTTTCACTTTGTCACTATTAGGAACCTTCCATTTAACTCTGATGACATACGGAAAAGGAGTTTCGACTGATTTCTCTTCGGATTCAACCGTCGCTGTCTTTTCTTCTACCTGTGGCACTTTCCATTTAATAAACTGCTTCGTTGGGTCAAGTTCTGCTGTCGTTTGGAGTTTGTAAATATATTCTGCTCCGGGCTCCGTCCCATCATCAGTAAACTCTTTTTGTCCTGCAGAAAGTTCGCCTCCCGAAAGAGGCTTGAAACTCGTATCGTCCTCACCCTTACGCAGAATCCGATACCCGACTATCTGAACATTTTTGTTATCCTCGCTATCTGTCCACGATAGTTTCACTTTAACACCATCAAGGGTTGCGCTCAATGTTGATGCATATAACTCACCCTCATCAGGCGGCTTCACCTTAAATCTGATGGGAACGAAAGGTCTTTTATAGACGAACCAGTCCGCTCCGTCAACAGGATTTATAGCCTTCTCTATTTCTCTCTGCAACTCACCTTTATAGTCCACTACAATATGTTCAGGTGGAATTGCCGACTTTTTCGCCTTGTCGAGATTGTCCATCAGCACATCCGCGTCCTTCAGCGTTTTCTCTGCTTCTGATTCCGTTACACCAACAACTATAAGGTAGACGAGTATCAGAAGGACCACAGCAGCGACCGCAAGCTGTTCGACTCTCTGCTTGATGAACGCAATGAGCATCTCTTTATTCATCATTTTCCCTCCTTACTTCGCTTGAGAAGAAAGAAGTTTCTGTGCCGCTTCGTCAGGAGAAAAATCGTAGAGACGCAGCCTCAAGACGACTATAACAGGAGGCTCTGTCATAAGGTCATCCTGCGTTATTGGAAGACGGTTTCCTTGCTTTACATCAGCAAGCGTGACCCTTCCAAAGTCAAGCGGGGTATCCTGCTTAAGAATCACTTCAGGGAGGACGCCTTTTAAGTCATTAGCATCAAAAACTATTTTTCTGTCGGATAAAAGCTGCGCAACCTCAGGTTTCATATTCTTGCGGGCAAGAAAGTCAGGAACGGTGAGTTCCTGCAACTCCTTCAATTCCACTCTCAATTTCAGAAGCAGGAATATGAGTTTGTGACGATTGACATCCAAAACAGCGTTTACGAACCTGGTTACTCTCTTATACGGCATTTCGGCTATAACGAGCACATCAGAGGTTTTGAAAAGCCGTTCGAGTTCCGTCTTTTTCTTCTTTTCTTTCTCTTTTTCCTTTTCCTGCGAATAAGGGAAATAGAGCAATGTCAACTGTGTAGCGTTTGCCTCAATCAACGCCTTCACAATCGCCTCCTGCACCCAGAACTCTTTCTGTGCTGTACGCATGTTCGCAGGAGTGATTTGCGCCGCCTCCCATAAACCATACTCTTCTTTTGGAGATGTTAGATAGTCGGGAACAGTCATTCCTCTTGTCCGTTCAACCTCCTCAGACAAAATCCTACGCATCTGCTCGGTAAGTCGAGTCTCTTTTGTCGCAAGGACGATTCCCTTCTCTTCACAGAGTCTTCTTAAATTATTCATCTCATCAATATACTTCGGTACAAAAGCGTTCAACGCCGGCGCAGAGCCCAATCCGGTAAAATATCTCTCAAGATTCTCGTCACATTCACTGAAATACTTAAGGCAGGAGATATAACCTTCCTTAAGCGCTTTTGCATTGTCTTGATGGCTCTTTACCGCCTCCTCTGTAGGAAATTTTTGGGGAGAACATTTTGAGGAAACCAAAATGAGTTCGCTTCCGCAGGCAGGGCACTTTCCTTCAATCCTAACTTCGCGTGCGAAGCCTTCCCAATCGCAATTGGAACATTTGTACTTGTCATCAGTATAGAACGAAAGGGCATTAATCTCATTCTGCACCTCTTCCGTCAGATTACTGCATGCGCTCATATTCGGAAGCAAGGAAAAAATTACGAACGCTATTTCAAGCACTACCAGTCCGCCTATGATTCCGAAAAAGACCTGTTTCTTCATCTATCTCTCTCCTTCATTCTTCTTTTCCGGTTCTTTTGGCTCACCTTCCCTGCCTTCAGGCGAAGACTTCTCAGAAGTCACCTTAAGCGGCAACCTCCATTTCAACAAAAGCCTCATATAACTACTCCCTGAACCGTCAGATTCTTTATTCGCCATTTCGGGATTCGGAAGTAATCTCTTTATTATCTCGTTCTCGGATGGCAGAACAACAAGCGTAGAAGGGTCGAGGCCATATTTCTCGGAAAGCGGCTTGGCGAGAATCTTCTCGACTTCAGCCTTTGTGACCTGTGCCCCACCACGGTCAATTAACGCAACTTGCGCCTCTGTCTCATACGAAATCCCGTAAGTCGCAAGAGGAGGCACCTCTCCAGGTTTCAGAGGTTTACTCTGCTTCGACTTTTCTTTGTCAACAGTCTCCGCCTCCCGTTCCTCTTTGGCTTCTATGTTTAGAGAAAGAAGCCACATCTTGCTACGGTTTAATTTCTTCATCTCGGTCTTTATCTCGTCATAAACATTGCCCTCGTCTATGTTCCTTCCATCGAGCTGCTGAGGATAAGCACCTAACCCTACCTCCGAAGTAACGGAGGAATTGAAATCGTTGAGAATCTTCAGCGGAAGCTGTCTGCGTTCCGCAAACTCCTTGATTTGTGCTACTCGAAGCGCCCAGTCACCGTAATCGGAATGTTTCTTTATACTCGCTTCGATTTTCGTCAGTTCCTCGTGACGAGGCTTAATCCGTTCATCGAGCACCTTGGCGAGTCTCGACGCACGACCACTGTATGTCAAACTTAACAAAAAGAGCAGTAGAAATACAAGTCCTACCGCCGTAATGATTGCAGGTCTTTTCCTTGCGATTGCTCTCTCCGCCTTCCGTTCGGTCGGCAGGAAGTTGACATCCACAAGCCCTTTTTCCAAGCCCTGAAGTGCAAGTCCCATCGCAACAGCAAGAGACGGCAGATGCTCTTTTAAGACTTCCACACGGACGGAGTCTCTTGCGAGGTCTCTTGAAAGTTCAATATTTACTATGTCGAAGAAGTCGTGAATGCGCATTCCAAGATTGTCAGAAAAATACTGTGACAAACCCTCAAGCCTCGTAGCATTCCCCAAGAGGACAAGATGACTGAACTCTTTTTCACTTCCCGTTTGCTGGCGATAATATCCGATTGAGCGAGAAATCTGGTCAACGAGAGACCGAAGAACACCTTGTATAACAGCGAAAACTTTTTCCGCCTGCTTGCTCTTTCCGACCTTGATTTTCAACTGTTCCGCTTTTTGGAAGTTCAACTGAAACTCGTCTTGAATCGCTTTTGTGATATCGTTGCCCGCAACAGTCAAGTTCCGTATATAGAATTTCTTGCCATCCATTATCACCAAGTCTGTATGGTCTGCACCGATGTCAACTAACACAACCTGCTCAGGAATATCCATTTCAAACCGAGCGAAATTGTAGAGCGCAAGCGGAGCAGCCGTCACTATATCAACATGCACACCCGCAGCGTCGAAATCTGCAAGATGGTTTTTGATGACATCATGTTTGACAGCGAAGATACCAACTTCAACCTCCTGTGCTGCGGCCCCTTCAACAGCAGGAGCACTCTCTGCCTTATAGTAGTTCCACATAACATCCGTCATCGGAAATGGTATCTGGGATGCTGCCTCGTATTTTACCACATCCTCAAACTTCTTCGATTCCACCGACGGCAGTTTTATGAAGCGCGAAAACATAGTGTAACCTGGCAGCGCAACAGCCACTTTTTCGCTACTTCCCACCTTTTTGCGCGTGCGAAACTCAGCAAGTACCTGCCTTATCTCCGTAGCGCCCGGCGGCTGTTCACTCTCGCTCAAATAATCTAAAACTGCAACATCTACTAATTCCACCTTATCGCCTGCTCGTTTCAATTTGACAGCCTTAAGCGCCGAACGCCCAACATCAATTCCCCAGCAACTCTCCTCCGCTATCAGCATCACCATCACCCCTCTTACAGACCTACTATCTGAAAGAACTATTCTAACCAAACACCATCTTAACAGTCAAGCAACTTTTTTATGAGGCGCTTAAAGAACATCTAATGCTCGATGTAGCGATAGTCAGATGGAAACCATTAGAGCTTGTGTGCATATTATCTTTAAAAATGTGGAAGGGGGGATATCTGAAACCGAAGATGTTTTTCTGTCAACGCATTCAATTTCTCAAAAACCCGACAACCAATCCTACAACAACCAAAACCACCACCATACGCATCGCTATCTGCAGCATTATATAGCGAATGTCCAACCTTATGCACTGCCACGCTTTCCTTTATATCGTTTGTATCTACATAATCCCTGTTAAGTTGAAGCCTCTTCAAAATATCAGAATTGATTCCTTGGGGTAGTTCGAATCTAACACTGCAAGCTCTTCTCATCTCTATTGAAATGTATCTTCCTCCCCCGGTTCCGAATCCCTCTTGATGGCCCCTGTCCTGCAATGTCTTGGGCATCGACACATCCACAGGTCGCGATACACATAATACCCCGCAACCTTGCATCTCTCATCACCCTGTCAATAGCAGCACCTAACTCCTGTGGGGAAATTCCTCCATCATTATCGGTATCGGTAGGCGTTATTATCAGTCGGTGCTTTTCTCCAAACACTCTCGCAACCAAAACAAAACTCTCTCCCGGCATTATAGGATAATGCCTTCACCTCGGCTTCCCCTGCGGTGTTACCAAGGGCACGGCACACACCCTACCTGTTCTGATTATCCGCGTCTCTGACGGAGAATCAGAAAAACAGTGACTATAGCGGCGATGCAACCTTACATAAGATTGACTTATCTTATATATTAAAGACCGAACCTTTGATTCAGTTTATTCTGACCGAAAAACCGTCACGATTTATGTCCGCTTCTAATGACCGCTTACCGTGAGATTAAAGCAGACAAACATCTTGAAAAGAAGGAAAGATTGCGTATATTTTAGCGGTGGTCTGTGAAGGAAGAAGAATATGGGTCTGGAATCGAAGGTCAGCGAGTTGATAATACGGAAATACTCCGAAGCGCTTAAAGAACATCTGGCGCTTGATGTAGCGATAGTAGGAGGGGGACCATCAGGACTTGTTTGCGCATATTATCTTGCAAGAGGTGGTGCGAAGGGAGCGGTTTTTGAAAGCAAGTATTCACCAGGAGGGGGAATCTGGGGCGGAGGGATGGGGTATTCGGTGATTGCGCTTCAGAAAGATTTGAAGACGATTTTGGATGATTTCAACATAATCTACGAGGAGGAGAACGGGTTATTAGCGGTAGATTCTGTGGTTGCAGGAGGCTGTTTAATAAGTCGTGCGGCGCGGTATGCGAGAGTGTTCAACGGAGTTGTCTGTGAGGACATAATGGTTAAGGACGGGAAGGTTTGCGGGATTGTGGTTAATTCGGCGGCGATACGGGCAGGGGGATTCCACATAGACCCGCTGAGTATAGAAGCAAGGGTTGTTGTAGATGCGACAGGTCACGATGCGGTAGTAAGTCATCTTGTAGAGAGACACTTCGGCAAAAAACTGGTAATGGGACAGAAAGCGATGGCTGCGGAAGAGGCGGAGGAATTTGTTGTTGAACGTACAGGGAAGTTGGTTGAAGGAGTCTATGTTTGCGGAATGGCGGTCGGAGCGGTGTTTGGTGGTCCGAGGATGGGACCAATCTTCGGCGGGATGATAGCGAGCGGTAAGCGTTGCGCGGAATTAATTCTGGAGCGGTTGTATAAGTAAGACTTGATGAAAGGTTGGAAGTGAAGAGAAGGTTTCAGAAAAAAGGAAGAGTTGGGAGGCTCCGCACCCTGATGGGTGCGGTTTTAGTCTGTGCGGTCGTTTTTACAAGCGGAGTCTTTGCGGAGACGAAGAAGGAGCGTCTCGACGAACTCGTCAAATCGTACGAGAAGAAAGGAGCAAGTTTTTCGATATGCATAGAGAATAAAGAGGGAAAAATCCTTTATGAGTACAATCCAAGCAAGCCACTTGCGGTGGCGAGTCTTGCGAAGTTGCTTGTGACAGGTGCGGCGCTGAAAAAATTAGACTTGAACTATAAGTTCACAACCCAAGTTTTCATTAAAGGAGAGATTTCAGCGGGTACTCTTGACGGCGCAGTTATCGTTAGAGGAACAGGAGATGTTTCAATCTCCGAGCGGTTTTATGATGAGCCGTTAAAGGAGTTCAAGAGATGGGCAGCGGTGCTCAAAACGCTGGGGATAAACCGCGTGAACGGCGATTTGATTGTTGACGGAACATATTTCGATGATGAGTATGTGCCACCTGACTTTCCAAAGGGGCAACTACTCTATTCGTATTGTGCGCCTGTTTCCGCACTCTGTTTCAATGATAATACGGTATGGGTCTTCGTAAGCGGAGCGAATAGAGTTGGCGATAGTGCAGCAGTCTGGCTCTCTCCCGTTAATGTTTATATGGTAGAGAACAGAACCGTAACAGTGGACAAAAAGGGTGACCATTCGATAGATGTGAGAATGGCGCAAGATGGAAGCAGAATAATCGTTGATGGAAAATGTTATCAGAAGACAGTTGAGCAGAAATTCAATATCTCCGTAAAAGAGCCTTTGTCTTATTTCGGTGAAGTCGTGATGAAGGTTTTGACAGAAGAAGGAATCAAGTTCAGTGGGGAAGTGAAAGTAGCGGAGAAACCGACAGGAAACGACGGTGTCTTGGTCGCAGAACATTCGATTCCGCTTACGCCATTTTTGGGAATGATGAATAAGGAAAGCGTCAACCTTTATGCAGAAGTTCTGTTGAAGGTCCTTGGTCGCGTCGGCTCAAATGACGGGAGTCGAAAAGGTGGGCTCGCAGTACTCAAAGAATATTTGAATGGGCTCGGCGTTGATGAGAAGGAGCATAATTTGACCTGCGGGAGCGGTCTTGCTGCGAATACAGTAGCGAGCGCTCGCTCTCTTGTGGAGACTTTGCGAGATATAGAGAAGAGGTTACCGCTTCGGATGCTTCTTGCGACAGCAGGAGTCGATGGAACATTAAAAAAGAGGTTCGGCAATTCACCGCTCAAAGGAAAGTTGTGGGCAAAGACAGGTCATTTGCGAGTCTCAAACAGTATAGCAGGCGTGGCTCAAAGTGAAGATGGCGGTAAAGTCTACTTTGCAATCGTGATAAATGGGACGGAGCGGTTCAGTTCATCGGCACTCCATTCATTACAGCAGCGCATCGTCGAGATAGTCTGCTCAAAATGAACAATCGGCGGTTTAACTCAATAAAGATTAGCGCTGGAATAGTGGAAGGTAGCATAAAGGCAATTCGAGTATAAGAGCGGCAATAGCGGTTGCGAAGACATCACCATAATCGCCTGACCAACCACCACTCTGCCCCTGAGTTGATATAAGATACTTATAAGTGCCCTTGTAATATGCTGCCCAGTCTTTATCACCTGCCTGGTAAAACGATTGTGCAGCGTAAAGGTTGCCATACCAGGTGTATTCGGCAACTTCAAAAGCGTTGCCGCGTCCTTTTATTGCATTGCGGAGGACATTCATCCCAATGTTCGCTTCTTTTGATTCGTGGACTCCGTAAGCGTTAAGGACCGAGACCGCAGCAGCAGTAAGCGTGTAAGTGCAACCGCCGCCTGAAAGCGTATATCTACAACCCTGCGGAGTCATACATTTTTGAATGTATTTGATTCCGTTATCAATCACTTTTTTTGAAATATAGATGCCAGAATTACGAGCGGAGCGCAAAGCCTGAACCTGAGTGACGGTGACCGAACCCTCATCGCTTGGGACAAAACCGGCGGTATGCGAAGGATAATAATACCAGCCACCGTAGTTGGACTGTGACCTTTCAATCACCTTAATGGCTTTCCGTAGTGCTTCTTTCACCTTCGCCTGAAGTGTCGGTGGGAGCGAGCCATAGACTTCAGCAAGAAACAGAGTAGCGTAACCGTGACCGTGCATCATACATTGATTGTCATCGAAGAATCCGACACTGTCTTGTGTCTTCAAAATGTAGTCAACGAGTTTAGCAACACAAGAGCCATAAAGCCCTTCGTTGTATAGATTGCCGTAAGCAAGGAATGCAAGACCAGCGAGCGAAGAGGAAGCGAGAGAATACATATTGCCGAATGAGCCGTCGGAATTCTGGCGTTTCATAAGGAACTCAAGCGCTCTTTCGATTGCGCGTCTTGTCTTCGGTGTGATGTCAGGTTCAAGCCCGTTTCCGTATATGTGCCCATCAATAAGCAGAAACATTACAAGAACGAGTATTAGAAGAGTATAACGCATCAGTCCTGTTCACTCCCATAACACTCTCTATTTAATGATACTCAAAATAGAGTGTCAAGAAATTAAAAAGAGGCACGATTCAGAAAAAGTCAGCGCTATTTTCCAACTGTCGCTATTTCTGAAAGAGCGGAAGATAACCAAGCGGGAGTTCGAGGATAAGCGCACCTATAGCGGTGGAGAAGCAGGGACCATAGTCACCGCCCCATCCGCGTTCGCCCGAGCGCCAAGAACCGTCACTCATCTGCGTATTGATTAGCATTTCGTAGGTTTTCCTATAATATGCTGCCCAATCGGTATCACTCGACTGAAAGAACGATTGAGCGGCGTAAAGGTTACCATACCACGACCATTCAGCAGCGCTGAAAGGACATGGAAAGGCTTTGATTCTTTCTCGCAAGACTTTCATCCCCATTTGGAGTTCTTTTGAATCGTGAACCCCGTAAGCGTTAAGGACAGAAACCGCCGCAGCAGTAAGAGTATAAGTAGTGTGGCCTCCGCTTATAGTGTAACGGCAACCTGATGGTGTCATAGATTTCTGCATATACTTGATTCCGTTTTCAATCACTTTTTTCGAAATGTAGATGCCAGCGTTACGAGCGGAGCGCAAAGCCTGAACCTGAGTAACGGTGACCGAGCCTTCGTCACTTCCGGAATATCCCATAACATGGTAAGGGTAATAATACCAGCCACCGTAGTTGGACTGTGACCTTTCAATCACCTTAATGGCTTTTCTCAACGCTTCTTTCACCTTCGCCTGAAGTGTCGGTGGGAGCGAGCCATAGACTTCAGCAAGAAACAGAGTAGCGTAACCGTGACCGTGCATTCTGCATTGGTTATCGTCGAAGTAACCCACATTGTCTGCCGTTTTCAGAACATAGTCAACGAGTTTTGCTATTTGGGTGCCGTATGGACCTTCATTGTATAGATTGCCGTAAGCGAGGAATGCAAGACCTGCAAGCGAGGACGCAGCGAGTTGATAAGCAGAACCAAAAGAGCCGTCGGAGTTCTGATTCTTACTTAAAAATTCGAGTGCCTTCTCGATTGCACGACGAGTCTTAGGGGTAACATCTGACTCGACCCCATCGCCGCAGAGGTAATCTCCACCGATAAGCATCAACACTATAAGAACCGCAATAAGAGCAAGAAACCTCTGCATATATCTATTTCTCTCCTTTCTTGCCGAGCATCTTATAATACTCCTCGATTATCTTTTTGTATGTTGGATGGAATTTTTCACTTGAAGCCGCCTCGGCTGCCTCGCGGTCAGTTTCTTTGAGCATTCCCCACTTATCCGTCTCTTTTGTCTCCTTCGGGTTCATCTTCAGTTTTTCTTCAGGAGGAATAACCTTCTCGAGGACTTTCTTCTGACGCTGGCTACCAGGTTTCGCATTTTGAGAGCGGTTTGGGTCCTGCATCTTCTTCTGCATCTGATTCTTCTCGCCCTGCTGCTTCTGATCCTTCTGTTGCTGTTGTTGTTGCTTTTGTTGTGAGTTTGAATCTTGCTGTGGCTGTTCCTCAATCTGCTTAATAAGGTCGTTCAGAATCTTGATTACCTCGAGTTCCTTTTCCTGTGTGTGTTTGCCGACATCGTTACGAGAAAGCCTGCGCTCAACGACTCCCATTTTGCCGACAACCTGCTCAAGCGGGTTCAGCGTTTCAGACTCCTGTCCCAATTTGTGCTCTTCACCAAGTTCCTCTTGGTGCCGCTTAAAAGCGCGTTTGAGCATATCCATCTCTTCATCAGTTACATTCTCCTTCGTCACATCCGTAGGTTTTTCTTCCGTCGCCTGCTTGTCAGTATCTCTACCCTCGTCCTGAGCAAAAGCGATAGCACACAAACCTAAACCGAATACCAAAATCATCAACCATTTCATCTATTCATCCTCCTCCTTCTCTATATAATTAGACAGTCCAAATCGTCTCTCGGCAACCGAAAAATCCCCGTTTAGATTCTTTTTTAGGGCTCCTCTTCACCAGGACCTTCCTTAGGCTGTTCTTTAGGTTGTTTCTCGCGAGGAGCAGGTGGCTGTGGCATACCAGGTCCTGGTGCTCTACCCTGCTCTGCCGCCCGCTTCTTTAAGTCTTCTATCATCTGGTTAGCAAGTTCCCGCACATTCGACTGCTGATGAAGTAGTCTCCGCAACATCTGTTTTTGAAACGGACCCGGCTGTTGTCCTGCGCTCTTAAGTGCCTCGAGAGTCTGTTCGAGCCTGACCGTCTCCTTATGAATCTCATCTTCCATATTACGAAGCATCTTGAGTTCAGCAACAGGAGGAACAAGCGGCGGTTTCTTTCCACCGCCCTGCTGTCCTTGTTGCTGTCCGCCTTGTTGCTTCTTCGCTTCGTATTCCCGCCTCAACGCCGCCGCCAAATCACGCAGACGCTTCAAGATTTGCTCTTCAAGATACTGCGTGTAATCGCCTGTCTCGCTATTATCAAGAAGTTCAGCAGCCTCCGCCATATCAAAACGCGCTTGCTCAAGCACCCCAGGATAGATGACCGATTTTTCTTCTCGCATAGTCTTGACCAGTTCACCTGCGACATTGCGCACCTCGTTCTGCTCCTTGGCGAGTTGCTTTAAGCGGACTTTGTCAGCGCGTAACCAGCCTTGTTCCTTTTTCCCTTCTAATTCCTTCGTCGACTCGTATATCTTCTCTTCGCGTTTAATCAATTCATCAAGCGCCTCCGCCAACTGCAAAAGTTTCTCTAATTGCTCCTCTTTATTTATCTCCGCAAGTCTGTCTTGAAGGTCTTTCTCCGCCTTATCTAACTCTTCAACCGCCTTCTCTTCTGACTGCTGTGCTGAACCCGAATCCTGTTGTTGTAGGCTCTGTTTTGCGCTCTGCATATTACGAGACGCACGGCTCATCGCCCCTTGGGCGCTTTTGCCTTGCTTTGAATCCGACGGAACAGACTGCTTCGCCAAATCGGTCTTCTTCTGTACATTCTCCTGTTTATCAGCAAGTTTATTCATCTCTTCTTCTTTCTTGTTCTTCTTCTCTGCAAGTCGCTCCTTCTCTTTTTCGAGTGCCTCTTTCGCCTTATCGAGGTTCTTCAGCGCTTCTTCCTGTGATTTTCGCGCGTTTTGCGAATCTACACCTTCTTTTGCGAATTGGTCGCCTGCCCTTTGCATCTCCTGCGCCGCTTTGTCGAGAGATTCTTGAGCGGAACTCATTTTGCTTTCCGAAGGTGCGTTCTTCGCCATATTGCCGACAGATTCCGAGACTTTATCGGTTTTCTGTGCAAGCGCGTTCTGGTTCTGAGATGCCTGTTTCGAAGCTTCTTCTGACGACTTCTGCTCCGATTTAGCGAGCGCATCCTTCGCACCCTCAAGCGCCTTTTTCGCCTCCTTCAATGCTTCTTCTGCCTCTTTCTGATTTTCGGATGTCTTCTTCTCATCGCCTTTGCTCAATGCCTCAGATGCCTTGTTCATCGCATCGGTGCTCCTTGCAAGCGCCTCTCTCGCACCTTTCATCGCTTCCTTTGTCGCCTCATCGGAAGCCGATTTCGCACTCTCGTTCATCTGACGAGAAAGCGAACCTGCCTGCCGAGCCAAATCGGATTGCTTGTCCGAAAGTTCGGAAAGTTGTTTCCTGTTGGATTCTTTGCCAAATGCTTCTTTTGCACCTTCTTTAAGCACCTGCTGCTCCTTCAACATCTGTTCAATCGCTTTCATCGCGTCTTCAAGAGATTTCGCCTGTTCAGACCTCATACTCTCCGGAGACTTTGTCGGGTCTTTCATCAAGTCTTGCTGAGCCTTTTTGAGTTTGTCAACCTCGCCAAGCAACTCTTCAAGTGCCTTCATCTGCTCACTCAAACTATCCAGTTCCTTCGTCTTTTTAAGAATCTCCTGCTCATCTTTTTTCAACTCATTGAGCGCTTCGAGAACCTTCTTTATATCTTCCGCCTCCTTTTTCAATTTTTCGAGGTCGCTCCTTTTCTGCCCGAGAAGGGTAAAAAGAATCTCTTCGAGTTTGTTTTTCAATTCTGTCTGTTTCGCGACCGCCTCAATAATACGAGCATCGTTCAAGAGTTTGATGACTTCTTCCATATCGTTCAAAACCAACTTTTCGTGAAGCGCTTTTGCGGCTTCCCTCAGTTTCGCTGCGTCGTCAGGTTGCGTTTGATCAATCTGCTTCGCTAACTGCTCCATCTGCCTCCCAAAATCAGCCAGCATATCTTTCAACGCCTTCTCCTGACGCGCAAGCTCTTCAGTCTGCTTCTTCGCATCCTGTTCCTCGCTTTGAGCATTCAAGAAACAGAACGCACACGCACACATCAGCACCGCTACTACAAAACTCCTCATCACTTCAACCTCCTCATCTAACTTCTTTATATTTCTTGTGCTTCATCTATGATACGAAAAGGAAATCACTACTGTTAGAGAAAATCATCTTAAAGCCTTTGAGGATTTCTGCAACACTAACCATCGTGATTAGAATCCGAAAGTTCAATAACCGCTACAACGCATATACATTATTTTTCAGGAATACCCCAGAGTTTGACCATTCCGTCAGCGTCCCCCGAAGCAAGGAGTTTCCCATTGGGACTGAAACTAACGGAATAGACGACTCCCGTGTGTCCGCTAAAAGTGCGCAGTTCTTTCCCACTCTCCACATCCCATAGTTTAACCGTAGTGTCAAGACTACCCGATGAGAGAATCTTGCCATCAGGACTGAAA